>Ga0315336_1000224_pt1 | contig 216569 bp, 154 predicted proteins | sample ASW5metaG_FD_204512 | JGI IMG/M metagenome (GOLD analysis project Ga0315336, IMG submission 204512) | Ammonia-oxidizing marine archaeal communities from Monterey Bay, California, United States - ASW #5 | ecosystem: Environmental > Aquatic > Marine > Intertidal zone | place: USA: California...
CCCATTTTGACCCAACTGCGATAAGCCGTCTCCCTTCACCGAAACAATCATCGTCGCCGGAATTTCGAGTCCGCTACACTCGCCGACCTCGCGATAGATACGTAGGTCGTAGTAGGTATTGGGACCGTAACCCGGGCCGGTGACACACGGACTCCCAGCCAGTTGCGTCACGCGGACAAAATACAGACCCGCACGCTCGGCATAGAAGGGTGCAATCCTCGATTCTTTCGTGATGAAGCACCCTAAGTTTGCGGCATTGTCGTTGGAGACAACGGGCGTTGTCGCAGCAACGTCGAAGTTGTTCGCGACAAGATCGTCTTCGAAATAGACGTCGATCACCGTGTCGGCCCCAGGACCGAGATCGAACGTCTCAATGGTGATGGGGTCTATGTGTCCGGGATCTGCGTTGGCATCAAACAGCACCCAATCTTCGTCACCAACGACGTCGAAGTTGTGCGTACGCGCAGCCGCGCCGATACCCACCCAATGGCCCTGGACCGGTTCATCATCGTCCTCGAATTCATCGGCGTCCCCCGCAGCCCCAAGTTGACGAATCGTCGCGCGCTTGGGCAACGAGAGTTGGTTCTCCGTGTCGACCGCAAGCGCCGTCACTTCGTATTTACCGATTCGGTTCAGCGGGCTGGTCGTTCCCTCAAATGTGGTCTCATCCACTCCCGAAAGCGTAACGATCTCAAACGGCATCACTGGATTACCGGGCGCCGGCGGGACTACGGTGGCAAACACATCGTGTAGTGCTGACGTCGAGGTTACGTTCAGCGCGCGGATTAGGGCGGACTGGTCGCGGCCCATGAGTAGTGCGGGCACGTCGACTCCGCCGATGATGGGCGCATCGCCGGCCAGCAATACGCCGAAGCCCAAACTATGTGTAATCGAGAATTGTCCATCAAACGATTCATTAAAGAAGGCATTGCCGTTGTCGTTAATTTGCGGAATCTGGTTAAATCGCATATTGGAGAGCGCGATTGCGGCATCGCCGTACGCCCGGCCCACGGTCGCACCGTTGAGAATCGACGACCAGAAGTATTGCGAGAACGAGACGAGTCCATCGTTTTGAAACGATGCAGGACCGCCATACGTGCTCGCCAACTGAATCGTTTGTGTAGACGCCTTGGCAACGTTGAGGTCATTGGCAAACGCGCCCGCGCCATCGAAATCCAACACCAGCGTGATAACGCCATCATCCGGCAATCCCGCTTGTAACGTTGTGAGCAAACCGGCCAGTGCCGCGGGTGTGAGCGCCCCATCGTTTAACGTAAACCCATCATCCGTGCCCAGGCCCACCAAGTACAAAACCAGATCACGTACACCCGACGGATTGAGTGCGTTATCCAAAACACCGAGCTGCGCCGGCAATGTGGAATCGACAATATTGACATCGATTTCCGTACTCAAGAATCGAATGTCGTCCTCGGTGTACCCTTGCTGCTTCAACGCCGTAACGGTGAGGTCCATGAGGCCAACCACCGCCATCCTGGACACCAGCGCGTCATCCCAGGCACCAACCACCACCGCGCGGCGGCGCAACGGATCGTCGAGTTGCAACGGCGTTTGAGGGAGCTTCGGCAACGAGAGATTTCCGACATCGTCACGCGCGTACAATGCGATAGAGTATTGGCCCTTAATTGTGAAATTGTCGCTCACCGCCGACCACATCGTGTTGTCCGCGCCGGGCTGCAAGACCACGCTGGGCAAATCCACGATCGGGTTATCCAACGAGGGCGCAACAAAGTCAGGCGGAACAAAGACGGCCCAAACGCGATCGACACCATCGGCGACGATACCGCCGTCCTCCGCGCGATCCACAACACCTGTGGCCGACAATCGAATGGTGCCGTCGCTTTCGTCCGACCACGCAAATGCACCTATTTCTGGACGGTCCCCGGCAATCTGTGTGCCGTTACCAATATGTAAATCGGGCATGCCTGGCCGGGTCGTGTCAAAATTGAGGATTGGATTTTGCGCGTTGACGTTTTGTTCTATCGATTCTTTGGCGAAGCCAAACGCTTCATTGATCGTGTTCCCATTCATGACCTGAGACCAGAAGAAATTCGAGAACGATATCGCGCCCGCCGCCAGAAAGTGCGCGTTTTGATTAGCCGACGTGCTCGTAATCACCAGCCGGTTCGGGCCGGGTAATGTCGACTGAAAGCTCCCGGACTGGCACGCGTCATAAACGACAATCGTCGAATCGCCGCCGAAACTACCGAGCCAACCCGCCAGCGTTGAGGCATCCAGCAACTCATTCTCATTCATACGAAACTTATTCGTCCCGCCGTGATTGACCAAGTACACCACCAGCGTTTCCACGTTCGCTGCGCCGATGGGCTCATTCGCCCAAGTTGTAATCGCGTGCATCAGGTTCGCGTTCGTCGCATCACCATCCACATCATCCGGAACGCCATTGCCATCCAGGTCTAAATCCGTATCCGACGACAAATACTGAATCCGATCCTTCGTATATCCCTGGTAGTTCAAAACGCGAACGGCATGATTCGCCGACGATTGCGTCGCATCCCACAAATTGTTCCCACCAAACGGGCCGCCCGCAGCGACTACAATCGCCTTCGCATTCGTCAGCCCCGCCGACGGCACAAACTTCTGGATACGATCATTGTCGTCGTCTGCAACGTAGATGTTAAGGTCTGAATCCACAGCGATACCAGCAGGACCACCAGCGTCAGTATTCGGAAATCCTATGAACGTACCGGTTACATGATTGAAGTCGCCGGGCGCCGTCCCGCGTTCGCCCAGAATCTCGCGTAGAGATCCGTCAGCGTTGATGATACGGACGCCGCCCAATTCGTAGATGTACACAGTTTGCGACGCGTCCACATCCACGCTCAATGGGATATGTGAAAAGTAGGTTGCAATCAACGCCCCTGACAAATCGAATTTCTTCACTGAGCTGTCATCGCAGAAAACTGAATACAAATTGCCTGCTGTATCGACCGCGATGTCTTCACCGACCTCGGACACCACCGTCTCGATGAAAACGTTGCCGTCCAATTCGTGTCGCGCGCCGTTCAGGTAGAGATACTGCACCGCCTTTGTCGGTGCCGACAGGGACACCGCGAGGCTCGTCGCCGTCACCGAGGCATCGTGAAACACGAGCGAACGCATCGCATCGAACTTGTACAGCCCGTCGTCCAACACGTAAATGTTGTCGTCTGTATCCACCGCCACGTCGCGCGGCCGCGTCGCCGTATCGCCTACCGCGAGCGACCACAAGAACTCCCCATCGCCCGTGAACTTCTTGACAGCATTGTTATCCGTGTCTGCCACATATACGCTTCCGTCCACACCTGCAGCCACACGCGTCGGATTAGAAAATCGCTCCGACCCACTCCCCGCGCTGTCCCATACACCAATGAAATCGTACTGAGGTCCGTAGCGCACGACACCGGTCGGGCCGCCACCGTAAACGGTCCCGTCAGTACCAATCGCAACGGCCAACAATTCCCCGATAGGGGTAGTCGGTACAATCACGAAGTCAGGCGATACTAATACAGGTAACGTCACTATACTGCTTGGTCTGCCCGGGCTCCTTAGGCTCGTGACAGCAAGGTAGATGTTGCCGTTTGAACCGACCGTGATGTCCCTAGCTCCGTTGAAATCGCTGTCAACCGCCTCGATAGGCTCACCATCGTCACGAAGTTGCTCTGTGCCGTCAAGGTTGTACTTCTTGATTCCTGCGATTCCAGAACAACTCGGTCCCTGGCTAGGGTTGTATCCAAATCCTGCGATGAGATTATCGGCGTCGTCAATCGCAATCGTCGTTAATCTCGCAAGACAAAATAGAGAAGGTGCATCCAAGATTACGGGTTCCCGAAGATTGCCTCCGGGTTCATTCGAGTTGGGGGGGATTTTGGTCAAACCGACCGTACTACTCGTCGCGTAGAGATTGCCCTGCGAATCCAGCGCCAAATCACCGTATTTCGCGAGAGAGATTTCCGAACCGAAGCCGATGTTCTCTCCAAAGTCATGGAGAAAGATATCCAACAAGCGCCCGTCGGGATCGAATTTTTGGATTCGGTCGTTCATCACGTCGGCAACATAAACATTGCCCGCTTCGTCAATATCAATTCCTTGAGGCGAACTAAAACGCCCAGGATCCGTCCCGCTGCCGCCCCATGACTTGATGACGTTCCCGTCGTTATCCATCTTAACTACACGGCTTAGACCTGCATCTACGATGTAAATGCTGCCGTCTTCGGCAGCAGCTATACCGTAGATTAGATTGAACGACTTCGTCTGTTGGTCGTTGGGCCAAAAGCGCTCGAACGCATAACCGGAAGGCGTAGACGTTGCTGACACAATGATCGACACATCGTCCAGAGCGAAGCAGTTGTTTTGAGGACTTCCGAAGGTATCGTCGCCGCAGTGTTTGAAACGAAATTGCACCCCTGTCTGGCCACCGACGATATCAGAAACGTCAATCAGAGGACTCGTTTCAATCATCGTTGGGTTAGTAGCAAATTTCGAGTATATATTTGTCCATGATTGTACGCTGGTTCTCACATCGATCGTAATGGGCCTCAAAAACGATTGATCGAATGCTGCGCCCATACTCCGGTACGCGATGTTACAGCTAAGTTGTATTGACTCAGACGTAGACAGATCGAGTAAAGGAGTAAGAAGAGTACCCCCGATTCTACCTTCGCCGTCTACGTCGGCGGTAACGATCGCGAATTCATCATCCATGTTTGTGAAAGATAAATCATGGAAGTTCTCGTCCGTCCATCCATCTAAATCTCCATCTGAAATTATTGTCCAGTCGCTCGGAATCCCTTCCGTAAAATCTTCGGACAAGACTATTGTTTGCGCGAGCGCGGTTGGCAGAAGGAGAAAGCAGGCGACACAACAAAGCGACTGCCAGCTTCGATAGCGCTCTGAAGGTTTACGGTTCCGCATTGGTCTACATCCCTATTCTACGCCGCTCTATCTTCAGCGAGGTATCGTGACGAGTTGAACTACGCAACGCAGTTGGTGAACGAGCATCACGCATCGCAGCGCGTTTCTATTCTAGGTTACTGGACGAAGACTTCTCGTCTATGCTTGCAGCCTCTTTCGATCTTTGTGTTGTGCAAATGAGTGATGCGCGTTTGTTCGTCGATACATTCGCCGTTGTTTCCTTCAACGAAAACCCTTGCTACATCCAGTAAGCAGAATGGGTGATTGGGGTCGCGCATATTATGTTTCTGAAATCGAGTCGATACGCCTCCACAGCCCTGGGGCGTAACATGAATGTATATATATCTTTAGGGCGCTAGGAAGTCAAAATATTGTGGGGTACGTGGTACGAAGGCGGATGCTTTGAAACGTTCTCAATATCAGGGCCTTACGCCAGACGAGTCAGCGGACAAATCATCCATTGAGGCTTTCGAGATTCGACCGTGCGGCCATAGTGGCGGGTAATCCCAGGCCCAGGGTTCAGTCTGGTTGATGAATGGCTGCCGGACTAGGATTCGAACCTAGAATCTCCTGAACCAGAATCAGGTGCCTTACCAATTTGGCTATCCGGCAACAGGTGAAGATCGTAGCCGAGCGGTGCGGACGTGTCAAGAAGACGGAGGTTTCGCAGTTGACGGTGTCGGGCGTTACACTGCCCTGATGTCTGACCAGTGGGAATTCTTTTATTGTGCTCTTGAAGAGGAGCCTACATCCGTGTTTGTCGATGTCGGCCTGTACGATTCCGTGCCGGATGAAGCCCGACCGCATCGTGTGATTGTTACGACATTCTTGCAACACCCCACGGAGCAGGGGATGACGACGGATGAGGAGGCAGAGCAACTCTGGAAATTGGAGGAGTGGCTGGTCCGGGAGTTGAAAAATTCGGCCGGCGCCGTGTTTGCAGGGCGTGTCACTTCGAGCGGCGCGCGATCGTTCTATTTCTATGTATCGAATCCGTCACCGGTCGCGGACAAGACCGACCATGCCATGGATCAGGTCCCGGGCTATGATTATCACGTTGATATTGATGACGATTCGGCATGGGAGGATTATCTCGAAACGCTGTATCCATCTCCGGTCGATTGGCAACAGATATTCGACCGTCAGCTTGTAGAACAACTCATCGAAGCGGGCGACCCGTTGACCACGGCGCGGGAAGTCGCGCACTATCTCTATTTCAATTCGACGGACGGTCGCGAACAGTTTGTTGAGGTGATTGCTCCACTGGGGTTCGACATCAGCGACAGAGGTGAACAGTTGGATCAGGATTACCCCTATGGACTTCGTATTACGCGGCAAGACCCGGTCGTTATGGACCACATCCACAACGTCACGCGCGACCTGCTCGCTCATGCCGCGCCGAACGGGGGAATCTACGATGGCTGGGAGTGTGAAGTCGCTGCTCCTGATGTTTCTTGAGCGAGGACGTCAGGGCATGAGGAACATATTGCCGTTTGCGATGGCCGCGTTGATCGTACTTTGTGATCCTGCCCATGGGGAAACACCGCCCGCGTTTTCGGGGATGAGTTACTTAGACAATGGTACGGTGCGCCTCGGAATTAACTTGGACATTGGGGGTGCCATTACCTATCTCTCGCAATCGGGGACTGATGAAAACATCATCAATAGCCACGATTGGGGGCGTCAAATTCAGATGTCCTTTTACGGAGGGCCGACACCTTATTTTCCTGACAACGGCAAGAAACCGCGCGATAGCTGGACGTTCCTCGGTTGGAATCCGATTCAGTCCGGGGACACGTTCAATAACCCTTCCGAAGTAATCGCGCATAGCAACAACGGTAAAGAGTTGTATGTGAAATGTATCCCGATGCATTGGCCGCTGGACGATGAGCCTGCGCAGTGCACATTCGAATGCTGGTTTACGCTTGAAAACAACACCGTCCGAGTTCGATCTCAGCTTAACAACGCGCGGGAGGACCACACGAATTACGCGGCGCGTGGTCAGGAGCTTCCGGCGGTGTACACCAATGGAACGTACTACCGCCTCTTCACGTACGACAGCGATCAACCGTTCACGAACGGGCCGGTCCGTCAGATTGAAAAGGTGTGGGACACATCCATCCCGCCGGCAGAAGCACCGGGCGGACCTTGGGATAGTTGGTATGCGACGGAGAACTGGGCGGCGTTGGTGCGTGAAGATGATTTCGGCATCGGCATCTGGACGCCGAATACATTTGCATATAAAGGTGGCTTCGCAGGCACGCCGGGTGCAGGCGGCCCGAAAGACGCGCCCACCGGTTACATTTCGCCAACACGGCAGGAAATACTCGATCACAACATTCAGTACCGATACGACTACACGCTGATTGTCGGGCAGTTGGCGAAAATTCGCGAGTACGTCTATGAACATGCGGACAGGACGACACTTCCAGACTACCAGTTCGAGCATGATCGTCAGAGTTGGACGTTGGCGGAGGCTGAGGGTCAGGGTTGGCCGATTGAGGGTACGTGGGTCGTCACCTTTACCAGCGAGCAACCACGTCTGATTGGCCCCGAGGCGTTTTGGAAAGCGGAGAAAATGCCCACCGTCTATTTGCGCGCTGCTTTTGATACGGGCAGTAAATCCGCAGTCTTGCGCTGGGAAGGACTCGGAGGGAGTGGTGGCGGACAAATCCGATTCGATGTCATCCCGGATGGCGCAGTCCGCACCTATGCGATCGATCTTTCCGCCGCCGAAGCGTATCGAGGTCTTTGTACTCGGCTTACGCTTTTGCCTGAGACAGACGGTGAAGACGGGCGCGGTGTCACTATTCATGGGCTTGGATTCACGAAGCCGCCAGCCTAAATTTTTCTTATTTCGGGATTGCCCTTTCTGACTATGCGGGTATAGGATGGTTCCATGAGAATTCAATTAGTAAGTTTGTTGGTCGATGATCAGGCGAAAGCCCTCACGTTTTATACCGACGTGTTGGGGTTCGTGAAAAAAGAAGACATCCCGATGGGCGAATTTCGCTGGCTGACGGTCGTGTCGACTGACGATCCGGATGGACCGGAATTGGTATTGGAACCGACGGCATTTGATCCGGCAAAGACGTATCAGAAAGCCCTGTTCGATGCGGGGATTCCTGCGACCGCATTCGCGATCAAGGATATCGACGCAGAGTATGAGCGATTGTTAGAACTCGGCGTCACGTTTACAGCGAAGCCAGCGGCGCAGGGGCCAGTGAGCGTTGCGGTGTTTGAAGATACGTGTGGAAATCTCATTCAAATGTTTCAGACTTAACTTAGGATACAAATCATGATTGAAAAGACAATTGCGCGTTGGCATGAAATGTTGGAGACGAAGGACAACTCGATCTTGGATGAGTTGTTGGCAGATGATGTGACGTTTCATTCGCCGGTCGTCCACACGCCGCAGGTGGGTAAAGAAATCACAAAACTCTATCTCGCCTCGGCCAATCAAGTGTTCGCGAGTGGCGAGTTCGGATACGTGCGCGAAGTGATCGACGGCAACAACGCGGTCCTGGAATTCGCCACGGAAATAGATGGCATTCACATCAACGGTGTAGACATGATCCAGTGCAATGACGCAGGCCAAATCGTCGATTTCAAAGTCTTGGTGCGCCCGCTGAAGGCCATCAATCTAATTCACAAAAAGATGGGTGAAATGCTGCAACAACTCGCGGCGAAGTAACCTAGATTACTCGAAGTTAAGTCCCTTGAAACTCGCCGGAGGCGGGTGGGATGTGGCGGATGATTTCTTCTGCTTTGGGCGCATCGTATTGGAAGCCGGCGTCCAGTTTTTCGAGCAGTTGGTCTTGATTGGTGTGGACGCGTGAGAGTTGGGTGGAGGCCAGTGTCGCGAACTCGGTGTGGGAGGCGCGGTCGAGGATTCGTTCGTAGAGCATGCGTGCACCGTCGTTGTCGCCGAACACAGAATCGATCAGTTTAGCGCGGCGGAACATGGCTTCGCCCCAGGCGCGGATGTCGTCGCGGTGTCGGTCGCCGATCTCGATGTAGAAATCCAGGGCTTCGCGGTAGCGTCCTTCGGTTTCGAGGAGTTGTGCCGCTTCGAATCGGGCTTCTTTGGTGCGCTCCGTATAGCCGCGGTAGCGTTCGATGGCACCATCGATATCACCATGTATGGCCAGTTCCCTCGCTTGCCTAAATGGAGCCCCGATTTCGTCTTCCGTCTGTTCGATTGCGGCAATGGATTGGACGGCGCGAGTACTGAACGCAAGTACGAGTTGACGTGCATAGTAAATCGCGGGGATAAACCAAAGGCCAGCAGCGTAGAGCATAAGCATGAGCGTGCGGGGGGCGGGCTTCGTAGGCAGCGCTTCACCCGCAGCGGCGGCGGCCTTATGTTCGACGTCGTACTCGGCCATCGCGGCGACCCACTGTTCATCGGCAGTCTGCCAGAGTGTGACCGTGACGGCGAGGAATGTACTGAATGCTAGAAATGCGATGAGCGCAGCGGTCCAGATTGGGACGGTGGCTCGGGCAACGGAGACCTTCTGAAATAGCCACCATGAAGCGGCAAATAGTCCATAACTGGACAGTAACAGCAAGGCAAATTCGGCGGAACTTGGATAGTAGGCCAAAACCCTATACCCCAACATTTTGTGGTTGCATTAGCTCGACACCCAAATTATAGTAGCCAACACGGGTACAGGTCAACCTATAGGGTTATTGACCTAGTCTCTGAGACCGTAAAATTCGAGGTTTTGGGAATGAGTGTTCCAGCAGTAGAGATGGAGTCCGCGGGTGCGGCAATACCGATTGCGGAGTTGCAGGGTGCAATTCAAGACGCGCTGAGCAAAGGCGAATGGGGTGCCACGGAGGCGGTAAACCTCTTGTTGTCCCAGGCGGTCTTTCACGGGGCGAGCGATGTTCACTTTGAACCGTGGCACGCGGCGATCTCGGTTCGGTTTCGTATCGACGGGATTTTGCATGAAGTCGGGCGCATTCCCGCTGAGTTTCAGACGAAGGTCATTTCGCGCATCAAAGTGTTGGCCGACATGGTGGTCTATCAACGGGAAGTGCCGCAGGACGGGCGTATCGATTCGGATCAAACGGGCGGCGGCCATGCGATGCGGGTTTCTTCGTTTCCGACGGTGTCGGGCGAGAAGTTGGTCGTGCGTGTTCTCGGTATCATTCATGAGTTGTTGGATCTCGACTCGTTAGGGTTTGACCCGGACACCGTTGAAAAGTTGCGTGAGATCTTACGGCGTCAACAGGGAACACTGTTGTTGACCGGGCCAAGTTCGAGCGGAAAAACGACGACGATCTATTCGTTGTTGCGAGATATAAAGCGAACAAGCGATCGCACGTCGAATATTGTGACGATTGAAGACCCGGTGGAGTACAACCTTCGGGATATTGCGCAGTCGCAGGTGAACGCGAGTACGGGCTTTACGTTCGACACCGCGTTGCGATCCATTTTGCGGCAAGACCCAGAAGTGATTATGGTCGGCGAAATTCGCGATGCGGAAACGTCGAAGATGGCGATTCAGGCAGGACTCACTGGGCATTTGGTGATCAGCACGATTCATAGCGGATCGGCAGCAGGCGTGTTTACGCGGTTGATTGATATGGGGATTGAACCGTATTTGGTTTCGTCTTCTGTTTGTGGGGTGTTGTCGCAGCGATTGGTGCGAATCAATTGTCCGAGTTGTATGGAGACGTACGAACCGGACCGCCGTGTGTTGGTCAAGTTGGGCCAGCCGGACGCGGATGGGCCTTTCTATCATGGAAAGGGTTGCGATCACTGTCAGGGCATTGGCTATCGCGGTCGCGCGGCCATCGGCGAGTTATTGATCGTAGGATCAAAATTGTCGCAGATGGTGTTGCAACGAGCGACCACCGGTGCGTTGCAAGAGTCGGCTGTCGAAGATGGTATGTCCGTGTTGTCGCAGAGTGGTTGGCAGATGGTAAGCGGGGGTCGCACGACACCCGAAGAATTGTACCGCGCCGCGCCGCCGATGGCATTCTAACTTCACGCGTGAGCCCTCTTCATCCGAAGCACTCCTCCCCCACTCGCATTCATTTTTCGGGTATCGGCGGCACGGCGATGGTGGCCGGTGCGCGCTTGGCCATGGCACTCGGCTTCGAAGTTCGTGGCAGTGATAACCCGCTCTACCCCCCGACTTCGCACATGGTATCTGCACTCGGCATTCCCGTCGCCGAAGGGTATGCTGCGGCAAATTTGGATTGGCAGCCGGATATCGTCGTGGTTGGGAATGCGTTGAGTCGTGGTAATCCGGAGGTGGAAGCGGTTCTGGAACGGCGGTTGTTGTATGTCAGCTTGGCGGAGTGGTTGAAGACGGAAGTGTTGCGGGCGCGGAGACCGGTTGTAATCTCGGGCACGCATGGTAAGACCACGACGTCTGCCTTGACGGCCTTTCTTCTTGATCGTGCTGGACTCGCACCAGGATTCTTGGTAGGTGGACAGCTTCTAGATTTTAATCACTCGTCGCGTCTGGGCGGAGAAGGCGGTCCGTTCGTTATTGAGGGCGATGAATATGATTCAGCGTTTTTCGATAAGCGTGCCAAGTTTTTGCATTACCTCCCAGAAACAGCGGTGGTGACATCGATCGAATTTGATCACGGGGACATCTATCGTGACATCGAGGAAATTGAACTAGCATTTCAACGAATGTTGAGGCAGATTCCGTCGGACGGACTTTTGCTCGTTTGTGCAGATGATGCTAGAGCTGTCGCTTTGCGAGACCATGCATTCTGCGGTGTTGAGACGTATGGATTTGATGCTAAGGCGGATTGGCGATGCGCCGTTAAGGTGGGGCGAAGTGGCTTTCAAACGTTGACGGTTTGGCATGACGGTAGTACGTTCGGCGAATTCGAGCTGCCGATGCCAGGACACCATAACGCCCGCAACGCATTGGCAGCGATTGCCGTTGGCGCTCGATATGGGGCTGCGACGGCGGCCATGCAAGAGGCGTTGCCCACCTTTCGCGGGATTCGGCGGCGCATGGAAGTGTTCTGCGAATCGGATGGGATAACGTTCGTCGATGACTTCGCGCATCACCCAACAGCGATTCGAGAAACGATTGCGGCGGCGCGACAACGGTGGCCAAAGGCACGTATTGTGGCAACGTTCGAACCGCGAACGAACACCACGCGTACTGCTCGGTTTCAAGATGAATTGTCGGAAGCATTGAAAGACGCCGATGTGGTCTGGATCGGCCCAATCGCGCGAAGAGAGCAACTGTCAGATGGTGAAGTATTGGACCGGGACGCATTGGCGAAAGCGCTCCAATCGAATGACACGGAAGCGCATTGCGCGGATGGTACTGCGGAAATCGTGGACGGATTGGCGTCGTATCTTGGATCGGAAACGATAGTCGTGCTGATGAGTAATGGTGCGTTCGGGGGAATCTACGAGATGGTTCGGGAGCGGTTTCGCGGCTGATGACCACGATGGCGGATTTGCCTAATTCGCGCCCACTTGATATCGCATGAAGAAATCGTCGCTAACTTACGGTCTCGATATCCGGTTTGGACTCGGAAACGATGCGGCGGATCTCGGCATTCGCACGTGCGGCGTCTATAAGAAACCGTTCGAGTTGGGTCGTGTATTCTTCCTCAGCAATCGAATCTTTTTGGGCTTTGAGTTCTTCGACTTCGTCCAGATTCTGAAGGTAAGTGTCGATGAGTTCTTTGGGGACTTCGGGTGGGAATGAAAAGTCGCGTAGCCAACTGCGTGATGCCAATTCGCCGTCGATTTCTTCGTCTTCATCGGGGTCACGGGGTTCGGCGAGTCGTGATCCGCGTCGATCACCGTTGTCATCGAGCAGGGCGTGTTCGGTGGCGATGAGGCCTTCGCTCTCGTACCACGCTCGGGTGAGCACTGCGGCTTGTTCGCAGGCTTCGTAAACGGAAATGCGCGTGTCGCGATTGATATCGGCTGAGCCGTCTTCAATGCCGTCAATGAAGTGTCCCATGAAGACGGTCGCGTTCTTTTCTTCTGTGCTCTTGGTGGCTGTGCAGACGATACGATTCGATCCGCTCAGCGCGTTGATGAATCCTGCGCTGGCGGAAGCCGTGTTTACTACGGCGAGCCTGCGGGGCGTGAGGGTCGCTATCCATTCTGCAATCGCATCTGCCGAAACGTCGGGGCCGGGAACGTTGATCTTGGAAACACCACTAAGATGGCTGCCATGACCGATCACAAAAATGAAGAGATCATCTTCCGGTCCGATTCGGTCGCCGAGGGATGATAGCGCGTTTTGCATGGACTCGAGGGTTGGTTCGGCGGCATCATCGCCCTGGCCGTCCATGAGCAGCGAAACGTTTTCGCTTTCGAATCCTAGTTCTTGGGTGAGCACACGGTAGAGTCGTGTACCCCAATCGGTGAACCGACCGGAAAATTCTTCGTCACCTCCGCTTCCGACTAGGACAAGCGCAAAGGGATCGGCTGTGGCGCTGAACGCGATGGTAAGCGCAATTAGGGTTGAACAGAAATAGCGCCGCATCAAGGTTGCCCTTTCCGGCGGCGGAGATACCATTCGGCGCCGAAGAGCAGCGCGAGCGCCACAAAAAATACCGGCATATGCCAAAGATGGATGCGAACCACTTCAGCGTGTTCGCTCCGCTGCCAGGGAATGTCGTCGGCAATGGACGCGAAATCGTCTGACCCATATGTATTTCCGCCGGAGCGATCAGAAAGGCTTTCGAGGAACGCGCGATCCAGTTTCGCATTGTGGAATTCGCGGTTGTCGGGTGCAACCAAGAATGCTTCGTCCATGGTGCCAACTGTTTCGTCGCGATCGTCTAACGCGGACACGGTAATGAGGTGCATGCCGATGGCTTCAGGTTCGTATTCGATGGAATATACGCCGCTTTCTTGGATCGATTCGTCGACCGGAACGGTGGCTTCCTTGCCGGACGGCGGACGTACATTCGCCGTGACGCGTAACCCTTCGGCTGCTTCGTATTCGTTGTTGCGGACCAGGACTTCAAGGGAGAGTGGTTTGTCGACTTCGTAGGTATCGTCTTTGGATCGGAGCATAACTTGATCAGGAACATCTTTAACAAGGTAGCGAACCGCCTGCCGCCATAGGCTCTCGTACGTCGAATCTTTGAGGTCGCGCTGCATTTGCCATTGCCACGTTTCGCCGGTGGCGAGTGCAGCACATTTGCCTTCGCCATAGCGCTGGACGGCAAACCAGGGTTCGTCTTCGCCGGTGCCGGTATCGGCCTTGGCGAGAACGGTGGCGCCGGGGCGCACGAGTGCGAAGCGGTTGAGCCCGTGCAGCACGGGCATCATGTCCCATTGTGCGGTGTTCGCTTCGGGGTTCGCATCGATCGCGAGCACGCCGGAGAATAGGCCTTCGGGCGTGGGTTTGACAGAGAATGCTTCCGCCGCGGCGGCATCCGAATTGGTTGCACCTCGAAGAACGAAGGGCATCATGCGTTCGAGCGCACTTCCCCCGTATTGGCCTTCGGCGAACGAATGTGGGCCGCCGAGTAAGAGCAATGCACCTCCACGTCGTTCAACGAAATCGCGGGTAAGCTCGAGGTGTTTCAACGAGAAGAAGTCGTGTTCGACATCGCCAAGGACAACGAGGTCGAACGGGAACAATTCTTCGGGGGTAGTCGGATAGCCATCGGCGAGTTCGGATTCGCTGGTGCCGAGGCGAATGAATACGGACTCGTCATAACGCGGTTGGCTTTCTTTGTCGTGAACGAACCCTTCGAATAATGGGTTGGACAGTTCGGTCTGATTGCCCTTGTATTCGAATTTGGTTTCCGCTTTCGATATACGAATCAGGTTCATAATTGCCAGCGTGTCGTCTTCGCTCATGGCGCGGCGAAAGAATTTGCCTTCCCAATTCGGACGGCCAGTGAAGTAGAGAATGCGGTGTTCCACTTCGCGGTTGTCAATGACGAAGCGCGCTTCGTTGTTTTGTTCTATCGGGTCTAGCGCAACTTCCGCGGCTTCTTCCGTCGGGGTAGAGGGATCTACCGGATCGGGATCTTCCAGTCGAGCACGAACCGTGTATTCAATCCAGGATTTCTTTCCGGGGATGAATTCGATCCGGGCTTCGAGTTCGTCGCGATCATTCTCGATATTAACCGTCTTAGTCTTGACCACACGGTTGCCGTCCAGCACTTCAACGATCGCCGTTTCACCAGCGAGGTTATCGGCCAGAATATTCGCGGTGACAACAACCGGACTCTTGTCGAATTCGGTACGTGTGGCGGAGAAGCGTTCGATTAAGAGGTCACTCCAATCCCGTTCGGTGTCGGCGGCGACGGTGAATACGGGGACACCCTCGGGCAAGTCATCGAGATCGGAGAGGTTCGCTCCCGGCTGTTGGATGCCGTCGCTGACCAGGACGATGGCGGAGACACTAACCCCTTCGAGATCGGCGACGACGGCTTGAATTGCGCCGGTCAGGTCGGATTCGGGCGCTTCAAAGTCCAGTGCATCAAGCGATGGCAATCGATCAATACCGGCTCCGACGCTGTAGTACGCGAGTTGATGACGTTGTTTAAGCTTCGATTCGAAATCGGGCCGGGCGAGGGCGTAGGCGTCGCGGACGCGTTCGCCTCGGGAAAGACCGTCTGCGCCTTTGACCTGCATACTCTTGGAATTGTCCATGAGGATGACGACATAGTCTTCATTCGGGACGGGAAGTTGTCCGACAATGCACGGGTCGAGCGCGAGAAAGAGCGCGAGCAAAAGTGCGATCGCACGAAAGGCGACGAGCATCACGCGGGATGCACCGCGCACTTTTTCCAGACGTCGCCACCAATAGACGACTGCAATGATCGAAAGAACCCCGACCACGATGAGCGCCGGCATCACGGGCACAGGCACACCGAATTCAAAGCGCAAACCGCTCAGTTGGTCCGAGGCACCGCCGGCAAGCTGCGCCTTAATCGTTTCCCACATAATCTAAATCACTTCAGTTGCGGCACGTTAGGTCCGGTCGTCTTCTGCTTGAGATAGGGCTTTGAAATATTCGGCGACCTGTTTGCGGTACCGTGGCGGCACATCGCCTTCGTCGGCGAGGATAAATTCGCGGGCATCGAGTTCTTTTTGAATCGCGAGCGCCAAACTTTCTGCGGTTTCGCCGAGGGGTTTTAGTATTTGATCGAGTACAAGACCGAAACGGGGCGTCAAACTGCGGCGGCGAAATGTGCCGCGAACGTCCTCGATTTGTTCTTCTATCCGTTGAAGCTCATCGCGCAGTTCGCTGTTTTCAGGCAACAGCGCGCGTGCATCACGCACCGCTTCGAGCCATTCGCGGTAATCGTTTTCCGCAAAGTTTCGCAGATCGCCTGGAGACCACGGACGCAACGTGTCTGACCAGTTTCCACCGCCAGGACCAGTCGCACCACCGGGTTGACGACTGCCTCGACCCGATTGTCCTTGCCCAGGTTGTTGACCTTGGCCCGGCTGTTGTCCGGGTTGCTGCCCAGGTTGTTGGCCTTGGCCCGGCTGTTGTCCGGGTTGCTGGCCGGGCTGTTGCCCTTGTCCCGGTTGCTGACCCTGTGCTTGTCCCTGCCCTGGTTGCTCACCGGGTTGTTGACCTTGTCCCGGTTGTTCACCAGGTTGCTGACCTTGCCCTGGCTGCTCACCCGATTGTTGCCCTGCACCAGGTTGTTGACCCGGTTCCTGACCTTGCCCTGGCTGCTCACCCGGTTGTTGCCCTGCGCCAGGTTGTTGACCCGGTTCCTGACCTTGCCCTGGTTGTTCACCAGGTTGCTGACCTGCGCCAGGTTGCACACCCTCTTCTTCACCGCCGGGTTGTTGGCCGGCCTGACCTTCTTCTTCTCCGGGCTGTTGACCTTGCCCAATCGGATCTTGACCGCCCGGCATTTGGCCTTCCATCAATTCAGCGAGTTGGTCATACGCTTTTTGCAGCCCTTCAAGGTCATCTTCAACGAGGCTGTCCGCGACTTTGTCCAAGTTCATCTGTGCTTGCGCAAGTTTCTGTTGGATGCGCGCTTCGAGTTCGACCGCGGGATCCCAGAATCCGTGTTCAACAAGTTTCTCGCTTTGTTCAATGTCTTGATCGATCGTTTGGCGTGCCGTTTGCCGCAACCAATCCCCGAGCTTTCGGGACATGAGTTCTTGTGTTGCGACGGATCGTTCGGCAAGTTCACTCGCTTCTTGCATAATGTCTACGAACTCATCAGACATCTCACCTTTGTCCGCGACCATTTGATCGCGATTGGCTTCATGATTACGATTCGTGTCGAAGGTCGGCGCATCGTGCTCATCACGCATTTCGGCCGCACGCTCCAGCATGTTTTCGCTGTCTTTCGCCAGATCCTTCATTCGGTCTTGCAGATCCCGCATGCGTTCAGCCGATGCGTTCCGTGAATAATTTTGCAGTTCATTTTCAATATCTTCGATGGCGTCGAGTGCGCGCGATCCGGCGCTACGGGCTTCTTGCAACATATCCTGACGCAGGAACTCGAGATTGCGATTCATCTGCTGCCGTGCATCGTCGATGGCTTTTTGAGCTTCACGAGCTTGCTTGTCGTTAATGGGCTCGGCGGCCATCTCGCGAGACAATTCGTCGAGGCGTTCTAAATTCGCTTCAGCCTCATCTTGGAGCCGTTCAAGCATACGCTCCCGTTCGCGTTTGGCTTCCTCGTCATCTTTTTCGCGCTCAGAAACGAGTTTGGCGAGTTCCTCGTTCAGCATTTCTTGACGTTGAGCGAGTTCGCGGAGATCGTTCACCATTTCCTCAGCGGCTTGTTCTTCTTGCTGAGGTTTGCGTTCCTCTTCATAGAAATTCTTGTTACGCTGGGTCTCAAGTTCTTCAATTTCGGAGAGATTAGATCCGCCTGCACCCTGTGACATGGAGATTTCTGTTTCTTCGGGGCGTAATTTGAGGACGCCGCTATAGGCAGATTGCCCCGAACCTGCGCATTCAGAAAGTGCTTCGCTCGGGTCGGGAAGTTCGGCGTCGTTCAGCGATTTAATAACCGCGCGCATATCCAGTACGATTTGCCCAACGACTTCCGTAGGAATTCCAGGCTGCGTCATCTTCTTCACGTACTCGCCCAATAGTTCCTGTTGCGCCTCGACAATCTTGTTCCGTGTATCGTCGAATTCTTCCTCGTCGAGGTCATGCGCACGGGCCCGAAGATTCCAGGTCGCGATGATGATTTGTTTTTGATCGCCCGAATCGGTCGGGGCCGCGCCGGCACCCGCTCCCGCATCACTCACGGATTCACGATAGGTCTTGCGGAAAGGGCGAACTTCGAGAAAATAGGGATCGCCGTAAAGCTCGAATCTAGCCCGGTCGGGACGGCGATCTTTGGCCCATACCGTCCAAGTAACCAAGTCGCCAGGGGTCAATCCGAAGTCTTCGAGGTCCAATTGCATATCGCCGTCGGCCTGGACCGACTCAGGATCGAGCGCATCCATCGGTACCTGGACCGGTTCTTGGCCAGCGACTTCGTATTGCAGTCCGAATTCGGCAAGTCCGAAATCGTCGGCAACGCTGAAGGTGAACGGCACTTCATCGAGTAGCGTGACGTCAATGTCTTTACGCGGGAAATCAATTTCGATCTTGGGCGGATTATCGGGCAATGCATTGATGGTGTAGTCGGGATTGTATTCGCTTTCTTGGCCCTCTTCGTCCACGAGTTCGATGTGGTACGCATCGTCTTCTTCGACTTTGAGGTTGCCGGCCCATTGCGCATCGGTGTTCGCAGCGAGTTGAATGCGTGTGCCGGAATCGGTCACGAGGGTGGCTTTGGAAACTTTTTTGTTAATCCAAACCGCGAGTTCTACATCGGTACCTTCGACGGCGGTGATGTTTCCGCTATTGGGCACTTCGCGGCGTTCTTGTTCTAGGTATTCGGGGTAGTCGTAGGCGAGATCAATGGCTTCGACTTCCGGCGGAATCCAGGTAGCGATGGTGAAGATGTCTGATCGCTTCCAGCCGTATTGGACTTGGTATTCGACGTTGTCATTTACGGACGAGAATTGATGAAAGTGTGCGCCTTCAGTGGCGCCGGATTGCATGGAAGCGGTCTGCCAGGAAGCACCCTTGGCGCGAAAACGGATCGTGGCGGACTTCCCGACTTTTTCGGATACAAGGGACACGAGTTGGTTGTCACCGCGTCGGATGCGGACATCACCTGGTTCAACCACGAATTCGAGCAGGTTAGATACGACCGCCACTTCTTCGCCGCCCCGCCAAACGGCCGGAACCCAAAGACGATTGAATACGCCGATGACGAGTAGCGCGGCGAGTATCATGGAGTAAGCCGCCAGTCCGCGCAGGCCGATGTTGCGTGTACTGACGAAGTCGGCGTAGCTGAGTCGGGACGCATGTTCTTGCGTCTCTTCGAGTAAGCGTTCAACGAGCCAGTCTGAGGTGCCTTCGTGAGTGGATTCGCTGAATTCAAGCGCACTGATCACGCGGTTTTCGAGTTGGGGCTGATGTTGATCGACGAAGAGTGCAACTTCGCGAATCGGTACAGGCCGCCAAAGGGGACGCACCAATAGGAACACCGCAGCGATGGCTTCAACGATCAGAAATGCAACGACAATTTGAACCCGTTCGACGCCCATCGGCAACAGGACGAACAGCAGTCCAGTGAAGAGGACGGCTGCGGCGAGGGAACACGCGGCGAAACTGAACAGCGCGTAGGTCCATTGCTTGCGGCGAATTTGCCACGAGACTTCGCGTAGCGCGTGGGCCAACTCTGGGCTTAGTGCGGGGGCTTCTTGCGGCATGGTGCGCGTAAACTCCTGCTAATCAGTGGGTTGACCCGTTAGGGGTAACCCGCCTATAAAGAAAGATACCTGGTGTAAGCCGTTTCGAGCAACAGACTTAACAACAGGGCAACTATCAAAAAGTGGCCAAACTCTTGGCCCTCATCGGTTTGCAACAATTCGGACTCTTCTGAACTTCGGGCAACTCCGGCCACTCGACGCAAATCCGGCGCGGCACAGAGGCGTAGCTCGAACTCCCCAGTCGAAATCCGCGTGCCATCCGATTCGCGTGCATTCACGTTTACGGCCTCGACGCGGTCGGCTTCGGCCTCGCTCGACCATGTGACGAGTCCCGCCTCCGTCAACCGGGTGTCTTCGGTCCACACTGCGGGCGCGGCGGTAAGACCGGGCTGAGGGTCGCCGTTGATCATGGTGGAGGTCTGATCGCGGAGGTTGTTGCCTACGGTCCAGACGGTACGTACTTCGTTGAGGTCTGCGAGGTGGGCGAGCGTCTCGTGGATCATCGGAACAAACCGAGGGCTTTTCGGGAGGTCAGTCCACAGGAGGTCTGCGCCGAAGGACCAAACGATGACACGGCCATCGCCGATACCAGTTTCAATCATCGCGGGGGGCGACGCTGTGGCGCGATCGGATTCGAATCGTGCGAACGACTTCGCGTTGTCCGTATCGGCAATTCGCAATTTATGGTGATTGAAAAATTTGATTTGGGTGAAGTTGTTAAACTTCGCACCACGGAACGGAATGAACACGGGATGATCAAGATCAACCCAAGCCATCACACTAAATTGGTATGCGGAAATCTTGTCGTACATGAGGCCGTCCGATACGACGCCAAGTTTTTCGAGGAGTAGCGTATTCGTCGCCGGGGAGTCAACGTTTGCACCCAACGCGAGCAGGAGCCGACCACCGTTCTCGACGAACGAGAGGAGTCGTTGCGCTGTTTCGGCGGTGAGACCATCCAGGTCTGCGGCGATAATGAGGCGGGGCGGATTTGGCCCGTTTAGTTTTGTGGCGAGATCCGATTGGCCGCAGCTATCGACGGTCCATGGGGCATCGGCACCGGTGGGCAGGGCCTTTTGAATGAGCCATGCGCCAGGCCATTGCACCGATTCTTGCGGGTCGCCGAGAATGAGCGTATGCACTTTCGGCGGTGCGCTCCAAGCGAAATAGCGCCGGTTGTCGATGTTGAGCGCGTCATCTTTGACTTGCAACCAACCGGATAGCTCGCGTGTGCCTTCGGTCGGCAACTCAAACATTACGCGCGCCGCGTTCCCAGGCGGGACGTCGACCGTTTGCGTATCGGTTGTTTCGTCACCGGTGATCAGCGCGACTTCGATTGCACGAGTCGTTGCGTCAATCCAATTCTTAACCTTAGCGCGTAGACGGAGTTGGCCTTGAGAATCAATGGTAAGGCCAAGGTCTTGGACCGATACATTCGGCGCTGCGCCCTCGCCGATTTCCACGGGGTTAAATTGAATACGCGGCGACAGCTTCCAGCCCTCCGCGCGTTGGGGCATGCCGACTTTCTGGAAATCGCTGATGATATGGACCGTCAACAAGACGTTTTCTTCTTCGGTCGTTTGCAATAGCATTTCTTGCGCGCGCTGCATCGCCGCAAGATAGTCGGTGTCTTCTTGAGTCGGCTCAATTGAAGTGATCGCCATGCGCGCACGCTGAAGCGATGTAGTATTGGCATCGTCTGGCGTTTGAAGCGATGCGAGCACTTCAGTGCGACCGGCAAACGCGACGATACCCACGGATGCGTCTTCGCCGACAGTCGACAAAATATCAAGCGCTTCCGCTTTCGCCTTGTCCAACCAATCGAGCGTGCCCATGCTGTACGAGTTATCAATGAGGATGACGTGGCGCGCACGATCTTCGAAGGGGATGATTGCGGCGGTGGATTTTAGAATGGGACGTGCGAAAGCAAAAGCGAGGAGCGCGAGCATCAGCATCCGGAGCAGCATGAGCAGGATGTGTTGGAGACGCCGACGTTCGATGACTTCTTTCTGAACGTCAGGGATGAACATCAGGCTGCTAAACCGCATGGGTTCGCGCTCGGGTCGGCGAATGTGATGAATAATCCACGGAGCAATCAGAAGGCCCGAACCGGCGAGAAAGAAGGGTGTAAGAAAACTCAGGCTCACGAAGTGACTCCGCGCCGACTGGCCGATCCGCTTTTAGTAAGCAAGGCGTGATTACGGTGATGGAGGTAGCGGTGAAGCGCGCGATCAAGCGGCTCGTCGGTTGTCAATTCCTCGAAATCGATTTCAGATGCGAGGCATTCCTTGCGTACCGCGTCGAAATGTTGGCGTCGGTTTTCCAGGTAGCCTTCTCGCACCGCGCTGGGGACCGCATATCGCTCCGCTTGGTCTTCGGCATCAACAAACGTCGTGGTCTGATCGAAGGGGAAGGTCTGTTCAGCGGGATCGCTAATTTGAAAGACCATCACATCGTGGCGTCGTGCTCGCAGAGACTTGAGGTGATCGATCACTTCATCGACCGGATGTAACAAGTCTGAAACGAAGATGACCATCCCGCGAGGGCGCAAGACATCGCCGAGATATTGAAGGGTCGATGCAGCGTCCGTTTTACCCGCCGGCTCTAGGTTGTCGAGCGCGACCAGCACACGTTGTAAATTCGGTTTGCCGCCCCTGGGCGGAATGTGCGTAATCAATTCGTGGTGATAACCAATGAATCCGAACGCATCGCGTTGATCCTGTAGCAATACGGAGAGCGCCGCGGTCAACATGACTGCATAGTGAAATTTGGAGACAGGGCCGGATGCGTAATCCATCGAAGCGCTACAATCGAGCACCATGGTGCACAGAAGATTGGTTTCTTCCTGGAATTGTTTGACGTGGAGCCGGTCGGTACGAGCGTAGAGTTTCCAGTCGACAAATTTTGGATCTTCACCTTGGGTGTACGGACGGTATTGCGCGAATTCGATCGCGGAACCCGATTGAGGACTGCGGTGCATACCAGTCATCATCCCGTTGACGACCGTGCGCGCGAGCAGCTGCAGATCGCCAATCGCCGCGAGTTGCTCGGGGTCGATAAACTGAAGTGAATTTCCTTGTGTGGTCGTCATTAATACTTCAGGACAGATTCGACTGCGGTTCTTTTACGGTTTCAAGTAGTTGTTGGATGACTGTTTCGACGTTGACCTGATCGGCCTCGGCGCGGAAGTTGGTCAGAATACGATGGCGCAACACCGGCGGCGCTACAGCAGCGATATCCGAGCACGAGACGTGGTAGCGGCCGTTCAATACAGCGCGGGCTTTCGCCGCGAGAATCAGATTCTGACTCGCGCGCGTACCGGCACCCCAACTCACCCATTTCTTCACAAAATCTGGAGCGCTTTCAGATGATGGGCGTGTGGCGTGGGCGAGTTGGACGGCGTAGCGTGCAACGGGTTCGGCGACGGGCACCGCGCGTACGAGGCGCGCAAATTCAGCCATGTCTTCACTCGTGAATACGGCGGTCAGTTCTTGATCGAAACCGGATGTGGTTCGGCTCGCGACGGCAAGTTCTTCGTCTTCGTCGAGATAATCGATAAGGATGTTAAGCATAAAGCGATCAAGCTGCGCTTCAGGTAGTGGATACGTGCCTTCGAGTTCAATCGGATTCTGAGTAGCGAGCACGTAAAACGGTTTGGACAGCGGATGCATTTTGCCGCCAGCCGTGACCTGTTTTTCTTCCATCGCTTCGAGCAATGCGGCTTGGGTCTTCGGTGGTGTCCGGTTGATTTCGTCGGCGAGTAGGATGTTGGTGAATATGGGGCCGGAGATAAAACGAAGCTCGCGGTGACCACTGCCCCGATCTTCTTCGATGATCTCCGTACCGATAATGTCGGCAGGCATGAGATCAGGTGTGAACTGTACACGCCTGAATTGGAGGTCAAGGATCTGGGCGACCGATCGGATGAGGAGCGTCTTCGCTAGACCCGGCGCGCCGGTGATGAGCGCGTGACCGCCGGAAAAGAGTACTATCATCAACTCTTCGACAACGCGATCTTGGCCGACGATGACTTGTCGGAGTTGTTCCATCAGCCGATCACGGCCTGATTGGAGTTTGCCGAAGGCTTCTTCTTCTCGGTTGGTTGGCGTCGCTGGGATTTCAGTGGTCAACGGTCTGCTTAGCTCCTGGGTTCGTTCGCCAACGGATGGCGATCCTTAGTGCGTCATCGCGTAGACGACGATGTTAATGCCAAGTGGATATGCTTTCTTGGCGGAGAATTCTTCAAAATACCCCCGGTCTTCCCCCTCGCGTTCCCAACCGTCGCCGAGATCCGTGTTGTGCGCGATCACGGCCATAAGGCGGCCTTTCTTATCTTTAATACCCCAAAGTCTAGCTACTTTAGCGTCCGGACGCTCCCATGTCACGCCGCTTCTCCAAGCATTGATCGAGGGAATCTGGGGCATCTCTTCTAACGTGAACACGCAGCGAAAGATCTCATGCGTGATAGGGATTTCAAACATCGGAAATTCCTTCGGCGGAAACACCTGCGAAATTTCGTACACCCAGTTTTGCCACTCGCGTTCGCCCCAAAAATCATCGACGAAAAGGAAACCACCACGAAGCAAATATTCACGTAGCCAATGGCGTTCTTCCTCGGAGAAACTTAGTGCGCCGACTTCAAGCATGTAGATCCAAGGATAATTGAATAGATTGGGATTGGTCAGCGGAAGATTCACGTACTGGATTTCGCCATGCTCGTTACGGTTCACTTCAATAGTCGTGAGCTGCGATAGGCGTAGAGAAAAATTGAAGTCCGAATCAGGATAATCAGTATCCCACCCCCAACGACCACCATAGCTACGGTACTGAATACGGCAGAATGTAAATTTGTTCGGCTCGAATTTAAGCGGCGCGGTCTTACCCATCTGCGGGTGATTGCGCATCCGGTACTGCGACCATTCCACACCGTTGGCCTGTGCCATGACGGTGGGCTGGGTGTCGGCCTCAAGTAGGAGCGCCATCGACATCATGAGTGAAACGATCACGATGCGGGCGATACACTTTCAGGCGTTTTTTCGGCGTCGACAATGCGAAGCAACTGTTCTTGCGCATCCCAAAAGTGCGGCGTGCGTTCTAGGATGCCAAGTGTTTCAGTCCGGGCTTCGCCCCATTTCCCCAAGTCGGCGAAAAGCCGTGCGCGTTCGAGCAGGTAGTCGATATCGCGCGCCGTGTCGAGCTTAGCGAGATGCGCCAGCGTGGTGAGTGCCGCTTCGTTCTCACCGGTTTCACGTTGACCAGCAAGAAGTGCTTTGCGCACTTCTATATCGAACGGGTTGATTCCGACGGCAAGTTCGGCAATGCGGATAACATCGTCCCAGCGTTTTCGGTTTTGATAAATGGTGAAGAGTTGATTCATAGCGGAGAACGGTGTGGAGTGTTCCGCGATTACCCGCTCAAGGGTCTCTACCAGCTTGTCGCCGTTGCCGGTTTGTGAATACACGTTAATCAACTGGAAGAGGGGCGCGTCTGCAGCGGTATAGTCAGGAAAAAGTGTGTACGCCTCTTCGAGCGATTTGACCGCGTCGTCCCATTGTTTCCTATCAATGGCTCGGGTGGCATCAAGCATCGCCTCCTGAAACGGAGATGGACCATCGTCATCATCTTCTTCCGCGAAGGGATTCTTGTCCCCCAGAAAGCGGTCGAGCACCGACTCTTGCTCGCTCTTCACTTCGGCAACTTTGGGCAGATTCTTGTAGGGTGCCAGGCGCTCTTCCAAAAAAGTCTTGAATGCTTTCTCAAGTTCTTCAACTGAAACGCCCGCTGCACCAGCGATAGCGTCGTGCGTGGATTCTTCATTGGCGATGCGATCCAAGCAATCGACGAGCGCTTCGTGTGAGTAGGTCTCAACGTAATGCTTAATGAATTCACCGGCAACAAAGTAGCCCAACATCAAATGGCCGGTACTCTTGGGCTGGGTGAAATACGCTTCGATGTCACGTAGACCAGGCAGTGATTCCGAGTCGACGATTGGCTTGAAGTCGACCATCATATCCTGACCCCACGCGCCGGACCGTTGCGTTTCTTCGTAGACGGAAATACCTTCCGATAACCAACGCGGCATACGGTTCTTCGTTTTTTGGAGCGTGATAACGTGAACAAACTCGTGCCAGAGCACCGCGTGCCAATTCATCGTGCCCGGTTCGCGTGCACTGGGTGAATCCATAGTCACGAGTTGTCCGAAACAAATGCCGAGATGTCCCGCGTTACCGGGCAAGCCGAGTGCACGGACCATGAAGTCGTCATGATTATCAAAAATTTGGATCAGGACAGGCGTTTCGAGTTCGATGTCGTATTTCTCTTGATAGTGATCGCCCGCCTCTTCAAGCAGTGCAAACGCCTCATCAACGAGAATATCCGCTTCATCGGTCGGCACTTGAAGTTTGAAGTCGCCGCGTTCGACGACTTTGAACTGGCTCATGGAGTCCATGAGTGTGAGCATGTTGTAGACCTGGACATCATACGGATCATCGTCAAACGCAAGTTCGAGCTGTTCAAGCCCTTCGTCTTCCCTACCCACACGGAGCAAGTCAAACGCATAAAGCGATCGCGCCTCGCGATCATTCGGGTTCACTTCAAGCGCTTTAGCCTGAAATTCAACTCCCTGCTGAAAGCGGTAATGACGCGAAGCGATGCGTCCGGGGATGCGATAGACTTCGGAACACTTTGGATTGAATTCGATGGCCTGCTGTTGGAGTTTTGCCGCGCCCGCATCATCATCCATCAGAAAGAGAGCGGCAGTCTTCAGCGCTAGAAAGCGAGAAGCATTGGGATTGATAGCCAGCGCTTCATCAATGAGCTTGATAGCTTCTCCGAATTTTCCAGACTCAAGTAATTTGTCCGCCTGTATGGCACGGACACGGGGGTGGTTTGGATTGAGTCCGAGAACGTGATTGATCGTGTCTTCCAGGCGCGGGTCGTAGGATTGCCAGAAGCATTCGGCAAGACCGCACAGCGCGTCTTGGTGATCGGGGGCGAGCTTGAGCGCGTCTTCATAATATCGCGCGGCGACGTCATAGCCTTTCTTCTCATAGGCAAGATCGCCAGCAGCAATGAATGCGCCGGGTTCTTCCGGCTTACCCTCCATTAACGTGTCGTAGTGCGCGGAAAGAATCGTCTTCGGCGGCTGGTCAAGCATAAGGAGGATGCGACCCAGTGCGACTTTGTCGGGATATCGAGACGACGAAACGAAGCGACTCTGAATGACGCGCTTCCCTTTATCGAGCGTCCGCTTGTAGTCAAGCGTACGGCCGCGGTACTTGTAATAACGGGCAAGCGCTTCGATCTCCCCGGGTTCGGGGTAGTACTCCCCCATTTCCTTTTCGAGCAACTCAATGGCCTTGTCGACATCGCCCACAAGGAAATGGAGTTCAGCGCGATCCACCGTCCAACCGAGTGGTGTTCGGCCACGGTTACCACTGATGTGGGTTTCGATTGACCGACGGGCTTTTTCGTATTCGCCCTTGTCCCAAAGTTTTTTGTACTCGGGATCTTCGACAGCGATGGCGACGTTCGCCGTGAGCGCGACCATGGCGCACATAGCAATAGAAATCAGATGGCGCGAGGGCCGGGGGGACGATTCACAGGCTTGGTAAAAATGCTTCATACAATCGGATCGAGTAGACGAATCAGTAGAATAAGGCCAGTATCCTTGGCGGATACGCAGCCTGTCAAGGTAGCCTAACTTACGCAGTCAGCGGGCCTGATTCCGACCCTATTGTGCGATGCAGACGCCGCGCGGTTACGCAGATACTCAACATGCCACAGGCAATCCCGCACGCTACGGCTAGTGCGTCATTGCGTAGGTGATGATGTTGACGCCGATCGCGTAACTGGGGACGGAAAATTTCTCGAAGTACTCTTCGGCCTCCGTTTCACGTTCCCAACCATCGCCGACATCCGAATTATGCGTGGCAACGGCAACGAGCCGACCAGTCTCGTCCTTCCAGCCCTTGAAGTGGACTTCGCTGACCCCGGCAACACCGCCGTGTGGATACTTGTGCTGGTCGGGTGGATCGAAACTCTGGCGCAGGGTGTCATAGAATATCTTGGCCGGAATCTGTGGGCATCTGGGTAACGGGAATACGATCTTGAGGATGGGATGATCGTTCGGGATATCGAACGCCACCTGTTCCGGGAACACTTTTTTCATATTGCGCTCGAATTGATTCCACTCGGCGTCGCCCCAAAAATCATCGGCCCAAAGAAAGCCACCGTTCAAGAGGTACTTGCGAAGCAGTTTGACCTCGCGGTCGGATAGCGTTTGCCAACCGACATCGCACATATAGAGGAACGGATACTGAAAAAGTTGAGGATCGGTGATCGACAAGGCAATCGGTTCGGGATCCGCGTCAATCGTCGTGAGTTGGCGCAAACGGAAGAGAAAGTTTTGCTCGGCTTCCGGGTAGTCCGTCTCCCAGCGAAGCCACGTACGCGAGTCGTAGTTATACCAGGACTCGCCGTAACCGCCTTCGCTATCGTACTTCACGCGGACAAACGTAAATTTACCTTTGGGTGCTTTCGCCGCGCGGAGGTCGGGTTCGTCCGCCGAGGCGAAAATCGTCATGGCCATGCCGATGGCGAAACTTCGCAGGGCGATTATTTTGAGTGGTGTGCGCATGATGTTGATCGTAAAAGCGCCCGACGTGGAAGGTCGGGCGAAATGAACCGTGTCCAATTCTAGTGCAAGTATACCACCAAATCCGGGGGATTTTCCCGTTGGCATAGGCGGGGTATATCATCGCGGATCTCGTCGAGACCGCGTTCTCGCGCTATTCGCCGCGTGTATGATTGGAGATTCTGGCCTCAAATCGGTCCGTGAAGGAAACGTCGGTCTAAGACTTCATATGCTGCACTATGAATACTAAGCGGTTTTCGAATAGGTAGCGGGACACTCTTACACCTCAATTTGAAAAAAATGCAATGACGTGACATAAGAGGACCGTTACTAGCTCACCTTAAGTCCAGAGGCAATCGATGCTATGAACCTTGAAGAAAAACTACATGCGATGAACGCGCTGCTGGAAGCTTTTAGGCCGGAACGATATCTAAATCTCGGGTTGGCGTTCGCTACCGCTCTAATCATCCTCCTCGTTTTCAGCCGCAACCTCTTTATGGGCGACCTTAGCTGGGCCGAAGCAGCAGCAATATTCGGAAGCAGCGGTTTGGGGACGGTATCGACCGGCCGAATCCTATCCATGTGGAATCAAGCATTCAAAGTGGTTTTTGATGAGGAGCAGTCGTGAAAAACGTTGAAGTAGCTAAAGAAAGAGACCTCGACGCTCGAATCGCTAAGCTTGCAAAACAGTCTAGGTTTGGAGGAGTGCTGACAGCGATAGGGCTGACCATCTTTTTCGTCGTGCTGCTTGGAACTGCGTATGTATTGGACGACACGACCAAAGTACTGAAGACACGCACCGTTTCGCTCGAAGATACGACAGCTAAGCTAGACAAGAAAACCGTTTCACTTGAGAAAGCTACAACTGAGTTGAACGAGAAAAATAAGGACTTGATTTCGATAAAGAGCGAAATTGAAGGCGCGCAAAACACGAGTGCAATGCTGCAGATCGAACTAGAACAACTGAATGATAAACTCGCGGAAACATATGACGAGAATAACCAGTTGGCATTGGATAAGAAGGTATTGGAAGCTGCACTAAAAGAACTGCGCGCGGTCGTGGGTAATCTCATTCCAGACGACTTGCTCTTATATCCTGTGAGCAAGGAGCAAGCCGACGTTGCGGAGAAAGTCAAGACGGAATATTTGGCGCTCGACGTCGACTCCCCCCCGAACATCAGAATCATAACGAATCGTGAGGGCGACCCACCGTACGCGACCGAAGTTCGGTACTTTAACTATCCACAAGATATCGAGTTAGCGCAAAGCATTTGCCTTCGTTTGCAACGAGACTTTAACGAAATACTGTCCCGTATTAGCTATGTCGAAGATAGTCGACCAAAGGGCACGATTGAAGTTCATTTCCGAAAACTCTGATTTGAGCGAGACACATGATTCTGCAGTCCGCTCCATTCTCCTCCAGCCCAGCCTGCAAGTCCGAATTGCATCCACCCACCTGCCGAATCGGTTTCCCCTATCTAGTAGTAATGATCCACCTCTGGGAATGGGTCATAAAAGTGATGTAGCAGCGCCTTCCACTCCTGATATTCAGGTGAACCGCGAAACCCCTCCGTATGGTCTTCGAGCATATCCCACTCGACCAGCAGCAAATAGCGATTCGCATCTTCGATGCACGCGAGCAACCGATGAGATCGGTAGCCGTGCATCGACGAAATAATCGACGACGCTTGGGCAAAAGCCGCCTCAAAGGCTTCGGTCTGACCGGATCGGACCTGTAAGACTGCGTGTTCGAGTATCATTGGTCGTATATCTCCTTCATTGCCACCTCATTTCTATGCACTCGTGGGGTTGTGAGGGGGAGCGAATTAGGGCTAGTGTGTCGATAGCGTAGTCTACAGATCGGGGAGGATCACGAAATGGTTGGAGACGTTGCGGATAAAGATACACGCATGTGGGCGATGTTTTGTCATCTGAGCGGCTTGGCACTCGTGTTGCCAATTCCTTTTGCCAACGTTATCGCACCGCTCGCGCTGTGGCTCATTAAGCGCGAAAGTTCGCCGTATATCGACGAACATGGTAAAGAGGCATTGAACTTTCAAATCTCGATGACTATCTATGGCGTTGTCGCAATTCTTCTCTGCTTCCTCCTCATCGGCTTTCTGATTCTACCCGCCCTATTTATCGCTGATGTGATCCTGATGATCCTCGCTGCCGTTAAGGCCAACGACGGTTTACCATATCGGTACCCAATGACAATTCGGCTCGTGAAGTAGAAACGCAAAGGTCCTGCGGACGGCATATTGAATGAGAAGGCGTTTCTTTGCGTCTTTGCGTTTCTTGTTGGTTGAGTTTGGAAGACCGAGACCGATGCACTCGCTAGTGCCGCTTACTTTGATGCAGACGTGCCAGCGGTACGCCAGTACTCGACGATGGCTTTGCACAAGGTCGGGTTCCTTCGAAAGTCGAATGCGATGCACTCCTTGCACGTTTCGTTATTGTATTCTGGATCTTCGACTTCCCAAATCCATACAGCATTGTTGATGTCGCGGTCTTCAAGAAGTTTGAACTGTTTTTGCATGAACGCAGCACCTTCTTTCTGCGTTTGCTTGACGCCATATTCCATCACCGCGACGGGGTGACTCCTCTCCCCCCATTTCTTTTTCCACTTGTCGATTGCTTTGTATGCATCATTTAGCTTGTCGATGTCGGCTTCTTTCGCGCATTTGTGCGTATATTCGCGGGGGATGTATTGATGGATCGTGCAGACCAAGCGTTTTCCGAGAAGAGGACGCCATGTCTTGAGCGCTTCGGGCGCTCCAAACTGGTCCGGCGAGATGAGAATGGGAATGTTTGGATCGATTTCCCTAATCGCATAGATGAGCGATTGAGCAAAACTGCGCCATTGGTAGCGGAAGGTAATGATTTCGTTGGTTCCTGGATATTTCGCATTGGGTTCGAGCAATGGGTCATAACCGACTACGTGATCGAAATCGCGATAGCGTTCGGCGAGAAATCGCCACATGTCGAGGTAATGTCTTTGGACCGCTGCATCGGTAAACACTGTGTTGATGCGTTTCTTCGATTCCAGTCCGGTTATGTCCTCCTCACTACGGCCGGGCCCGGTCCGAATACCGAGCACAACAAATAGGTCGACTTCCTTTGCCCATTTCACATGCGTATCCAGCGCATAAATCGAATCCGGATTCGGCCCCCAAGGTGAACGGACATTGAACGGTCCCGGCACAGAGAACACAACGACGTTGGCACCGCTCTTCTTGAGGCTGATTAAATCGCTCTTTTTGAGATGGGGGTGCCAGGGCCATTCCGTTTCAGGGTCGAAGGATTTCTCTCCCTGGTACATGTTGGCACCGCGCAGATGAAGTCCGTTGTCCCAAAGGCTCCACTTGTCAAATCCCGCAGGCTCGGTTGTCGGTTGGCGCATGTCTTCCGCGGAGACGCCCGGCATCGCGACAAGAAAAATTGCGACGCCGAACAATAGAAAGAACCGATGCGATCTTCTCAAGTTGATCATGCTACGAGATTACACGCGAAACCAGTCTTCTTGCCAGTTTGTGATCGCGCGCTTGATTGACGTACTTATTCTGTCGACCCTTTTCACCGCAGATCTGATTATTGATAGTCCGCGCTACCGTTAAGGCGAATGACGGTTTATCGAATCGATATATCTACACGATTCGATTTATTAGATAGAAAGCGAGTTTAGAAACGCAGAGGCGCTAAGGCGCAGAGAACCGTGCCCTCTATCCTTCACGTCTCCGCAGAATGGTCTGAGTACGAATAACCCCGCGTCCATTTGAATATAGACCCACCCCGAATCGTCTCGTACTGTATCCGGCGTCGTCGACACCGACGCCAAATGGAGGGTCATTCATGAATACGAACTCAACGCTGCTGCATGTTGTAACTGTTTGCACGGTAATTCTGGTTGGAGGGTGCACAAATGTCGACGATGTCGACTCGGCGAAGAATGGCACTCACCTGGTCCAATTGTACAGCGGCGGAAAGATGGTCCGGCAGTGGCATGCGACCGATGTACCGACCAGAAAAAACTGGTCCAGCGACTCGTGGCACTTCACCAATTCAGAAACCGATCGTTTGGTACGCGTTACGGGCAGCATCGTTATCACCACGCTGAAATGACCAATAGTGCTCCCTTGTAGGTGTTTATAAACGCAAAGGCGCTAAGACGCAGAGAACTGGCTATCTCTTCTTTGCGTCTTAGCGCCTTTCCAGCGACCCGCGTAGCGGATGCGTCGGTCCTTGCGTTTATTGGAATGCTAAAGACTAAACGCGAAACCAGTCCGCTTGCCAGTTTTTGATTTCCTGTTTGATCGTTTTGAGGTCGTTGATGTTTTCACTCGTGACTTTACGAACAAGATCAGCCATTTCTTCGTCGGAGGCAAAACGCAATGCGACGCATTGTTTGACCGAAAGGTCGTTGATTACCGATTGCAGATCGTCGGGGAGAATCGATGCGAGGCGAACGCGCATCTCGGTACGGATGATGCGATCTTGCAACTTGGTCGCGTAAGTTCGCATGAGGGTTAGTCCCAAGATGGTCGTTATGCCACCGAGCGCAGCGCCCGTGCCGATCAGGCAAAGTCCCGCAGTACTTTTTATGAGAATCAATCCGACCACTTCCATGATGACACTAATCAGAAGCAGCACCGCAACGATCATAAAGTTGGTTGGAATGTTTACGTGGTTGTCCAAACTCTGTGCTGGTTGTTCAGCCATATTCGTTCTCCTGTATTCGCTGGTGGGTCATGCGCGGCCCGGCTTGTGCTCGGGTACGAGCGAACATAATAACCAATTCAGCGAGAGACTCCACCCGTGCCATTTCGGCGCTTGGACCGCGGCGAAATTCGCCGGTGTATCGCCGTTCCCGCCACATCACCCACACGCCTCGGCGTTAGTCTGTTGATATCACACGACTTACGCCACACAAAACCTGGTACGGACCTTGCGTAATTACTAGGTGTCGAAAGCAATGTACGATGATCAATTGGCTTAGGAGGCACGCGAGACCATGTATGATTATGATGATTGGGGATATGACTACGCGCCAACGAGCGATGAACGGAAATGGGCGATGCTATGCCACCTCAGCGCGTTGAGCGTTTACATTGGGATCCCCTTCGGAAACGTGCTCGGTCCACTCGTCATCTGGCTATTGAAACGGGATGAATCGTCGTACGTAGATGAGCAAGGCCGAGAGGCGATCAATTTTCATATGTCGATGATGATTTATGTCATTGTCGCCACGATGTTTTCCTTTATCATTATCGGAATTCCGTTCCTCATCGCGCTATTCATTTCCAGCATCGTGTTCTCGATTATAGCTGCAGTCAAAGCGAGCGACGGTGTGGCGTACCGGTATCCGATGACGATTCGTTTGTTGCAATCAAGGCGGTATCAGTACTAGTCGCTCAATCGTTTTTCCGAAGACTCATCAGTTACGAATTGATACAGGAGGCATAGAGAATCATGGGCGAAACAGTTCCTTTCAATCGAAAAGACGGCGATGCGCAAGCGCCAGATCAAGAACGCATCTATAGTAATGAAGAGGTATCGGAAATCATTGGAATTGCGCTGCGAAATGCGCAGACCGGTGATGGATCAACGGTCAATCACGAAGAAATGTTGAGCATCGCAGGTGAGTTCGGTCTAGGCGGTGCTGACATCCAGCGTGCGCTCGATAACCTCGCCGAAAAACAACTCGATCACGACACGTCAGAAAAAGTCGTGCTGGCGTTCAAATTGCATGCCTTGACGCTTACCGTGATTTGCGGCGGTCTATTCTTTATCAATTTGCTCTCCGGCACGGAAGTATGGTGGTTCTTGTATCCGCTCGTATGTTGGGGTTCGGTGGTGGTCCTTCATGGTCTTGCCGTGAAATATATGCCACCGGCTTTCTGGGCCATGATGGTCGACGAGCATTACAAGGGACGCGGCATTTGGCCGACACAGACCGGTGCTTCCGGTCGAGCGACATTCTACATTGAAGACGTACACGGTGGGTTTGCAGAAGCAAACGGAATCGTGGAAACCACCGATGATGCGCTCGTGTTGGAATTTGAGGTGAAGGACAGCATATTCGGCGCATTCAAATCGGGAGTCAGGGAAGAGATCGTACCGTATAGCGAAATCGCCGGCTATCGCCTGCAACGCGGAATGTGGAATTCAACACTGAGTTTGCAGGGACGCCGTCTGAGCACGTTTTCAGATATACCCATGGCGAAGGGTGGTGAAGTGACACTGACCTTCCGACGCGAATACCGAGCCGCCGTGGAACAATTGGCACGGGAATTATCGGATCACATTTCGCACTAAATCGGCAAGGATTTCGAATAGGTACGCGGATGACGCAGATCGAGCGGATTAACGCTGATAACTGCTTGGATCCGACACTAAAGATTGTTGAGTGCGCTAGCGTTTTGATCCGTGTGGATCTGTTCAATCCGTGTCATCCGCGTACCGATTTGTCTACCCCAAGTTTGCTTGATACAACGCCAGCATCTTCTGCCAAGAATCGTCGGCATACACTTCGTTATAGACTTCGGCGCGCGTGTCATTGAAGAATGCGTGGTCGACGCCGTCGTAGATGTGAATTTCGACTGACTTGCCCGCTTCTTTGAGATCGGATTCCAGTTTTCGCGCGACTTCGGGCGTGACGAAACCATCCTTCTCCGCGAAGAACCCCAGGACGGGCGCTTGAAGATTGGGAATGTCGGGATGCACTTCGGGGTGAATGCCATAATACACGACGCACGCGCCGACTTTCGGATTGGCACAGGCCGCGAACAGCGATAGCTGACCGCCCATACAAAAACCAACCGTACCGACGTTGTCGCCCGTGGTCGCATCCTGCGCAAGCACAAAGTCGATCGCGCCACGCAGAATTTTCTCGGACTCACCGATGTTCAACGCCATCATCAATTTGCCTGCATCGTCCGGACTGGTCGTGGTTTCGCCGTTATAGAAGTCAGGCGCAAGTGCAACGTAGCCCGCTTTCGCGAATCGGTCGGCAACGTCCTTGATGTGATCGACGAGCCCCCACCATTCTTGAATGACGATAACGCCGGGGCCGCTTCCGGATTCGGGTGTGGCGAGGTAGCCTTGGGTGGTGCCGCCATTGCTCTTAAATTCAACCATTTGTCCGGCCATTGCTATGAGTCCTTATTGTTCATCGGTTTCCGAATCGAAAGGAAGAGTATTACATCCCCCTCAGGAACGAGTCTATATCGGAGTAGATTCCTCAACTTCGTTCGGAATGACACCACCAGACAAATCCGCGTACGCATCGGTCACTAGCAAGCCCCAGCCGGCATGATTCCCGGACGGCAGCTATAAGCTCCCCGTAAAGGAATACTCCCGTAACCATGAAGTCTTCCCCCTGAAAACCTAGAGCGCAATCGTACACGAAAAGACACGGCCCCGCTAAACCACGCGCTGCTAGACAGTTAGCCCTGACAAGAGTTTACTTTACATAATCTCTTCGATACCATGCCCGTTCGATTTCGCTAGGCGCATGGCTGTGGACCTCGGCGAATCGTTCTCGTTAAGAAATGTGAAATCTCAAAGGAGAGAGAGCGTGTCTAATTTTTCTGCACCCTTAACCGTCCTCCATCGTGTAGTTTCCCGTTGGGCCTTGATCGCCGCGCTTCTGCTTACCCCGACTTGGAGCGCGTTCGCGGCGGGCGATGGTACCTTCGGTGCGAAGACCGACTTTGGAGCGGGCAACAACCCCGCCGCCGTCGCAGTTGCAGACGTGAACGCGGACGGTGCGCTCGACGCGGTGACGGCGAACCAGTTCTCAGACAACATCTCGGTGTTGCTGGGCGACGGCATGGGCGGGTTTGGCATGGCCACGAACTTCGCCGCGGGAAATGCGCCCTCTTCGGTGGCGTTGGCGGACGTGGACGCCGATGGCGCGCTCGACGCCGTCACCGCGAACCAGTTCTCAGATAACATCTCAGTGTTGCTGGGCAACGGCGACGGCACCTTCGGCATGCCCACGAACTTCGCAGCGGGCGATGGGCCCCGATCAGTGGCGTTGGCGGACGTGGACGCGGACGGCAACCTCGACGCCGTCACTGCGAATGGCGGAATGAATGCGAATGACATCTCGGTGCTGTTAGGCAACGGCGACGGCACGTTCGGCATGGCCACGAATTTCGCCGCGAGCTTTGGACCCGCAGACGTAGTGTTGGCGGACGTGAACGCGGACGGCGCACTCGACGCCGTCACCGCGAATTCTGGCACCGAAAACATTTCGGTGCTCTTGGGCAACGGTGACGGCACCTTCGGCATGCCCACGAACCTCACCGTGGGCTTTTCACCCCGCTCAGTGGTGTTGGCGGACGTGAACGCGGACGGCGCACTCGATGCCGTAACCGCGAGTTCTTCCGATCAAAATATCTCGGTGCGACTGGGAAACGGCATGGGCGGGTTTGGCGCCAAGACCGACTTCACCGTGGGCGATGGGCCTTTCTCGGTGGCGTTGGCGGACGTGAACGCGGACGGCGCGCTCGACGCCATTACCGCGAACGCTAACTCGAACACCATCTCGGTGTTGCTAGGCGATGGTGACGGCACCTTCGAAATGGCCACGAACTTCGCAGCGGGTAGTGGGCCCCTATCGGTGGCGTTGGCGGACGTGGACGCGGATGGCACCCTCGACGTCGTCACCGCGAATGTCGGGTCGGATGATATCTCGGCGCTATTGGGTAACGGTGCGCCGTTCTTGGGGGCGTTCGGCACCAAGACCGGCTTCACCACGGGCGACAGGCCCGAGTCGGTGGTGTTGGCGGACGTGAACGCGGACGGCGCGCTCGACGCCGTCACCGCGAACGCTCTTTCGAACGACATCTCGGTGCTGTTGGGCGATGGCACGGGTAGCTTCGGCGCAAAGAACGACTTTACCGTGGGTTCAATTCCACTGTTTGTCGCGTTGGCAGACGTGAACGCGGACGGCGCGCTCGACGCCGTCACCGCGAATGCTATTTCGGACGACATCTCTGTACTGCTGGGCGACGGCATGGGTAGCTTCGGCGCCAAGACCGACTTCAACGTGGGCGATGAGCCTCTCTCGGTGGCGTTGGCGGACGTGAACGCGGACGGTAGTCTCGACGCCGTCACCGTGAACTTCAAATCGAACAACATCTCGGTGTTGTTGGGCGACGGCACGGGTAGCTTCGGTGCTAAGACCGACTTCGCCGCGGGCGGTCTGCCCGAGTCGGTGGCATTGGCCGACGTGAACGCGGACGGCGCACTCGACGCCGTCACCGCGAACGTTAACATCTCGGTGCTGTTGGGCGACGGCATGGGTAGCTTCGGCGCCAAGACCGACTTCACCGTGGGCGATTTGCCCCGCTCGGTGGTGTTGGCGGACGTGAACGCGGACGGCGCCCTCGACGCCGTCACCGCGAACGCTGGCTCGGCCAACATCTCGGTGCTGTTGGGCGACGGCATGGGTAGCTTCGGCGCCAAGACCGACTTCACCGTGGGCGATGAGCCTTTCTCGGTGGCGTTGGCGGACGTGAACGCGGATGGCGCACTCGACGCCGTGACCGCGAATGATATTGGGGGCACCATCTCGGTGCTGTTGGGCGACGGCACGGGCAGCTTCGGTGCCAAGACTGACTTCGCCACGGGCAATGGGCCCCGCCCGTTGGCGTTAGCGGACGTGAACGCGGATGGCGCGCTCGACGCCGTCACCGCGAACAATGGGTTGGACACCATCTCGGTGTTGCTGGGCATCAAATCTTGTACCTACGTTATCGCCCCAGGGGACAACAGCGTCAGGCCCGAGGGCGCTACGGATCAAGTGGTCAACGTGACTGCGGCGTCGTCGGTTTGTGCGTGGACGGCGATGAGCAACGACGGATGGATTACGATCACCAGCGCGGACAACGGTACCGGTAACGGGTCAATCACATATGACGTGGCGGCCAACGCAGGTGCGGCGCGGATGGGCACCATCACCATTGAGGGCGAGACGCACACCGTCATGCAGGATGCTTGTGTCGCGCCGGTGGTCACAACGCAACCCACGGTTCAGGCGTCGTGCGACGGCACGGCTACGTTCACTGCATCGGCATCTGGCGATCCCGCGCCGACGGTGCAGTGGCAAGTCAGTACAGGTGGAGGATTCACGAACATCGATGGCGCAACCAATGCGACGTTGATGCTGAACGGTCTCACGGATAGCGATCAGGGCAATCAGTACCGCGCCGTATTCACAAATGAATGTGGGGAGGCTACGACGAATGCTGCGGCATTGGTCGTTGGAGCGCCGATGCTTGCACCGGCGGCATTTACGGCATCTGATGGGGAATTCGCGGAGTATGTTCGGTTGGACTGGCGTCCGGTGGACGGTGCGACGGGGTATCGTGTGTTTCGATCGGAGCATCGTGATTTGGCTGGTGCGTCGGACATCAGTGGAGTTGTCACCGATCGTGGCTTCCTCGACAGGTCGGCGAACGTGGCGCGTGGTATGGGTTGTTTCGCGAACAAGCCGCAGCAGTTTTACTACTACGTTGTCGCAGTCAATGATTGCGGCGATGGTCCGGCAAGTGCGTCGGACAGCGGGATTGTGAAGCACACGCATTCGGCTGGACTCAACACGACGAACGGTGGTGACTTTGGATTGTTGTTGCTCACCTTGGCGGGCATTTGGGGGTATCAGCGACGAAGGAGCTGTGCTGTGTTGAATGGATTCGCGTTGAAACCGTTGTGTCGTTCGCTCGGTGTCGTGACGATTCTGGCCGGGGTTGTGTGTTTATCAGGCACCGCCTTCGCCGCGGGCGACGGGACGTTCGGGGCAAAGACGGACTTCGCCACGAGCGCTACGCCGAACGAAGTCGTACTGGGGGATCTGAACGGCGACGGAAACCTCGACGCGGTTACCGCAAACTTCACTTCGAATAACATCTCGGTTCTGTTGGGTAATGGCGCGGGCGGATTCGGTGCGAAAACGGATTTTGCGGCGGGCATGACGGTTCAGTCGGTTGCACTCGGGGACGTGAACGCGGATGGCCACCTTGATGCGGTTACTGCAAATACCAATTCGAACGACGTCTCAGTCCTGTTGGGCGATGGCGCAGGCGGGTTTGGTATGGCGGCCAGCTTTGGCGCCCTTGCCAGTCCTGCCGCCGTATCCCTTGCCGATGTAAATGCTGACGGGGCGCTGGACGCCGTCGTCGCAGATTCAATCGCGAACAATATCGCGGTGCTGTTAGGCGACGGTGCGGGCGCGTTTGGTATGGCTGCCAACTTTGGCGCGGGCACTTCACCGTTTGGTGCGGAGTTAGCAGACGTCAACAAGGACGGTGCACTCGATATCGTCGCTGCCAACTTCGGATCGAACAATATCTCGGTGCTGTTGGGCGACGGTACCGGCGCGTTCGGCATGGCAACCAACTTCGGTACGGGTACCAGTCCACGATTCGTGGCGTTAGCGGACATAGATCACGACGGTTCCATCGATGCCATTACGGTTAACTTCATGTCAGACAACATCTCGGTGTTGCTGGGCGATGGGATGGGCGGCTTCGGCACGGCGACCAATTTCACGACAGGGATGAGTCCCGGCACGGTGGTGATGGCCGATGTGGATGCCGATGGCATCCTCGACGCGATAACCGCCAATTTCGATTCAGACAACGTCTCCGTGCTGCTCGGCGACGGCACCGGCGGATTCGGCGCGAAGACCGACTACACCGCAGGCCAAGGCGCCTTTGGAGTGACGCTGGCGGACTTGGATGCAGATGGTACGCTCGACATCGTCTCTGCAAATGCCAACTCGGCCAACATCTCTGTGCTACTCGGCAACGGCGCGCCGTTTCTCGGTGAGTTCGGTCCTGAAGAGGGCCCATATGCCACGGGCAATAGGCCGGTTTCCATCGTCGCTGCGGATGTAAACCGTGACGGAGCCCTCGACGCAGTCTCGGCGAACCGGTCCACCAACAACATCTCCTTGTTGTTAGGAGACGGCATGGGCGGGTTTGGCTCGAAGACAGACTTTGCCGCGGGTTCTGAACCCAGCTCAGTGGTCGCGGCTGATGTGAACAAAGATGGTGATCTCGACGCACTCATCGCCAATCTAGATTCGAGTGACTTTTCAGTAATGTTGGGTAATGGGATGGGCGGATTCGGCGCGAAGACTGACTTCACGGTAGGCGATGAGCCCCGATCATTGGCGGTCGCCGACGTAAACAAAGATGGTGATCTCGATGTACTCACCGCGAATACAGACGTGGACAATATCTCGGTGCGGTTGGGCGATGGATCAGGCAGCTTCGGCGCGAAAACAGACTTCACAACGGGGAATGCGCCCTACTCAATAGTCCTTGTTGATCTGAACAGCGATGGCGATCTCGACGCGCTCACCGCCAATAACAATTCGAATGACTTTTCAGTACTGTTGGGGAACGGGATGGGCGGATTCGGCACAAAGACTGACTTCTCGACAGGTACCAACCCTCACTCAGTGGCGGTCGCCGACGTGAACAAAGATGGTGATCTCGACGCACTCGTAGCCAATTCTATTTCGAACAATGTCTCGGTGTTGTTGGGCACTGGGACGGGCAGCTTCGGCGCGAAAACAGACTTCACAACGGGGACCAATCCTGACGCCGTGACCATCGCAGATGTCGATGCGGACGGTAACCTTGATGCACTCACGGCCAATTTTAGTTCGGGCAACATCTCGTTGTTATTGGGCGACGGTATGGGCGGATTCGCCGCGAAGAAAGATTTCGCAACGGGCACCGCCCCCACTTCCGTGGCGGTTGCAGATGTGAACAGGGACGGTGCGCTCGACACACTCACCACGAATCGCAACTCGAACAACATTTCGGTACGATTTGGGATCAAGTCGTGTACGTTCGCCCTTACGATTACTGGTGGGGACACCAATTTTGGTCCCACTGGTGGGATGGGTCCATTGATTACGGTGGAACCGAATTCGGAGGCGTGTAATTGGACCGCGATGAGCAGCGCTGCTTGGATCGTCATCACCGACTTCGGTTCGGGCACCGGGACCGATACGGTGGAATTTGAGGTGATGCCGGCTACCGGTCCGAATGCGCGGATGAGTTCGCTTGAAGTTGCGGGTGAAACCGTTAACGTCTCGCAAACGGGTTGTACGACTTCGGCTATGCCGTCGGCAAATTCCGTTCCTGCGGGCGGTGCAACGGGCGAGACGTTCGACATTTTTGCGAACACGGCGGTTTGTGCTTGGACTGTTATGAGTAATGCGCCTTGGATCACCGTGACGAGTCCTTTGTCCGGCGGCGGTCCTGCCACAGTCAGCTACAACGTCGCGGTGAACGACGGCCCTGAACGTATGGGTACGATCACGATGAACGGTGACACGCACACGGTCACGCAAGCAGCATGTGCTGCACCTGTGGTGACAATGCAACCCACAGCCCAAGCAGCCTGCGATGGCACAGCGAGTTTCACGGCAGCCGCTTCTGGCGATCCCGTGCCGACTGTGCAGTGGCAAGTCAGTACGGGCGGAGGATTCACCAACATCGACGGCGCAACGAATGCGACGTTGATGCTGACCAGTCTTACGGATAGTGAACAGGGCAATCAGTACCGCGCCGTATTCACCAACGAATGTGGAGAAGCGACGACCGATGCCGCAACACTAACCGTTGGGTTACCGATGCGCGCACCGGCGGCGTTCACGGCATCTGATGCGGAGTTCACGGACTACGTTCGGACAGATTGGCGTCCGGTGGATGGTGCGACGGGGTATCGTGTGTTCCGATCGGAGAATCGCGACTTGTCCGGCGCTATCGATGTGAGCGGCGTGGTCACTACGCTCGGATTCCTCGATACCTCGGCAAACGTTCCCCGAGGCATGGGTTGCTTCGCGAACAAGCCGCAGAAGTTTTACTACTACGTCGTCGCGGTGAATGGCTGTGGCGATGGTCCGGCGAGTGCTTCGGACAAGGGCATCGTCAAACACACACATGCCGCTGGGTTGGACACGACGAACGGTGGTGACTTTGGATTGCTGTTGCTCACGCTCGCGGGAATTTGGGGTTATCAAAGGAAGCGACGCAACGTAGCCAAATTGGCGTAGTTTCGGTATAGTTTTCAGTTCATCAGACCGGTGGACCTCGGGCTGCGAGGCCCAGCGAACACTTAAAATATTGGGCTGCTGCTGTTCTGCAATGAAATGACATTCAAAGGGAGTTGGTGTCTTGTCGATGAAAACCATGAAAAACCGTGTTGTATTGTGCTTCGTATTCGGGTTGGCTTCGGGTCTCGTAGTGCCGGGGATTGCGCATGCGCAGTTCACGGACATCGGTGCGGGTATCACCGATGTGTCTAGCTCCGGCGTGGCTTGGGGCGACTACGACAACGACGGCGACCTCGACATCCTAATCACCGGACGAGATGCCGGGAATAACCCCGTCTCGCAGGTGTGGCGCAACGACGGCATGGACACGTTCACGGACATCATGGCCGGCCTCACCGGCGTGGATGCCTCCAGCGTGGCGTGGGGCGACTACGACAACGACGGCGACCTCGACATCCTAATCACCGGCTTCGATACTGGGTTCAATCCCGCCTCGCAGGTGTGGCGCAACGACGGGATGGACACGTTCACCAACATCATGGCCGGCCTCACCGGCGTGTTTGGCTCCAGTGCGGCGTGGGGCGACTACGACAACGACGGCGACCTCGACATCCTAATCACCGGACGGAATGCCGGGAACAACCCCGCCTCGCAGGTGTGGCGCAACGACGGCATGGACACGTTCACGGACATCATGGCCGGCCTCACCGGCGTGAACAGTGGCGACGCCGCCTGGGGCGACTACGATAACGACGGCGACCTCGACATCCTCGTCACCGGAACCGATGGCGGGAATAACCCCGTCTCGCAGGTGTGGCGGAACGACGGCATGGACACGTTCACCAATATCATGGCCGGCCTCACTGGCGTTGAATCCTCTTCTGCGGCGTGGGGCGACTACGACAACGACGGCGACCTGGACATCCTCCTCGCCGGATCGGATTCAGGGGGCCGCGTCTCCGAAGTGTGGCGCAACGACGGGATGGACACCTTCACCAACATCATGGCGGGCCTCACCGGCGTTGCTCCTTCCAGCGTGGCTTGGGGCGACTACGATAACGACGGCAACCTCGACATCCTAATCACCGGTTTCGGGAGCGGGGGCCCCGTCTCGCAGGTGTGGCGCAACGACGGGATGGACACGTTCACCAACATCATGGCCGGCCTCACCGGCGTGAACAGTGGCGACGCCGCCTGGGGCGATTACGACAACGACGGCGACCTAGACATCCTACTCACCGGGCGAGATACCGGGTCCAACCGCTTCTCGCAGGTGTGGCGGAACGACCTGCCGCCGGCGACGGGGCATACGTTCACGGACATCATGGCGGGGATTACGGCCGTGGATCTCTCGAGCGGGGAGTGGGGGGATTATGACAACGACGGCGACATGGACTTTGCGCTGATGGGCCGACCTGGCGTAAACGCCAGTGCCGCAAAGATTTGGCGGAACGATGGCGGCGGTATGTTTGCCGACATCATGGCTGGATTGCCGAACCTTTACAACGGCGATTTGGCTTGGGCGGACTACGACAACGACGGGGACCTCGACTTGTTGCTTACGGGACAACTCGGTGGGGGATTCGTCACGCAACTTCGACGCAACGACGGTTCCGATACGTTCACGGATGTGATGGCCGGCATCACGCCGATTGTTTTTTCTAGCGTCGATTGGGGCGATTACGACAACGATGGTGATTTGGACATCGTCCTCACAGGTTGGAATTCCTCGTTCGTGGAAGTGTCGCAGGTTTGGCGCAATAACTTGGACGATCCGATGGCGATGACGCCGTTCACCGATATCGCTGCGGGCCTGACCGGCGTCAGATGGTCGGGCGCTACCTGGGTCGACTATGACAACGACGGCGACCTGGACATCTTCATAAATGGGCACGATGCCTCGGACAGTCCCTTCGCTGAAATTTACAACAACAACGGGGGAATATTTACCGCGATTGGCGCGGGCATCACACCAACCGGCTTCGCTTCGGCCGATTGGACCGACTACGACAACGACGGTGATCTCGATGTCGCCATAACCGGCAACACCTTGCCCTCTGGGGATATGAATTCGTTCTCGACCCAAGTCACGCAAGTTTGGCGAAACGATGGGGGTGGCGTATTCACCGACATCATGGCTGGGATCGCCGGTGTGGAACGGGGAAACGGGGGAGAAAGCGTCGATTGGGGTGACTACGACAACGATGGTGACCCCGACCTGCTGATTACGGGTCAGCGTTCTGGCAATAGGGTTTCGGAGGTTTGGCGCAATGACGGGATGGACACGTTTACCAATATTGGTGCAGGTCTGCCGGGATTGATTTTTTCCTCGGTGGCTTGGGGCGATTACGACATCGATGGCGACCTGGATTTTCTGCTCTCAGGACTTGCGAGTGGCAGCACTTGGATTTCGCGGGTGTACCAGAACGATTCGTGTTCGGTGTTCATCGACGTGTTTTCGAATTCTGTCCCCGCGGATGGCGCGACAGGTGAGACGATCGACGTGACGACGACTTTGCAGGCCTGCGATCGGACAGCGGTGAGCAATGACATGTGGATTACCGTCACGGGAGGCGGCATGGGTACGGGCGACGGTATGGTGACGTATGACGTCGACCCGAATCCGGGCGCGGCGCGGATGGGTACGATCACGGTGGGCGGTCACACGTTTACCGTCAACCAGGATGCGTGTGTCGCACCCATGGTTACGCAGCAACCGATGGGCCAGACGTCGTGCGACGGTACCGCAAGCTTCATGGCGGACGCGTCGGGTACGCCATCTCCGCTAGTGCAATGGCAAATCGACACTGGTAGCGGGTTCAACGATATCCCTGGTGAAAACGCGACGACCTTGATGTTGACCGGGCTTTCGTCCGCGGATAGCGGCAACTTATACCGCGCGGTGTTTACCAACGGTTGCGGCAGTGTCATGACCAACGCGGCGACGTTGACTGCGGGCCCGCCGGTGATCGCGCAAGATCCAGAGGACCAAGCGGCGTGCGATGGTACCGCGACGTTCTCCGTGGTGGCCACAAATGCAGATTCCATTCAATGGCAAGTCGACGACGGCAGCGGGTTCATGGATCTGCCCGGTGAGAACGGCGCGTCGCTGAATCTCAACGGCGTCACGGCGGACATGTCCGGCAACCAATACCGCGCCGTGTTGACGAATACGTGCGGCGATACAACGTCTGCCGCCGCCGCGATATTGAACGTTGGATCACCCATGCGTGCACCGGCGGCATTTACGGCTTCCGATGGTGAATTCACGGATTACGTTCGGTTGGACTGGCGTCCGGTGGATGGCTCCACGGGGTATCGTGTGTTTCGATCGGAGAATCGCGACTTGTCTGACGCAATAGACGTGAGTGGAGTCGTCACCGATCGTGGTTTCCTCGATACGTCGGCGAACGTTCCCCGAGGCATGGGCTGTTTCGCGAACAAACCGCAGAAGTTTTACTACTATGTCGTTGCCGTAAATGGCTGCGGCGATGGCCCGGCGAGCGCCTCAGACAGCGGCGTCGTCAAACACACGCATGCCGCTGGGTTGGATACGACGAACGGTGGTGACTTCGGGTTGCTGTTGATTACACTCGCAGCGATGTGGGGCTATCAACGGCGTAGGAAGATCGCGGTGCCGCCGGTGGCCTAGACCAAAAGATCCACGCATTCCCCTCATTATTGTTTGTGAAACGGGTGCGCAATGCGCGCCCGATGGGCCTTGCCTAAACCCGCCATTGACGGCCTTGATCGTGAGGGACCGTCCGCGTGCATCCGGTCGATAGACCGCAAGTTTTCCTGGCGGGCCATGTACGCTATTATCCAGATTCGAATCCGCCCGGATCGGGGCTGTGGGCCGAGGCGGATAATTCGAACTCGTAAGACAGTTGTCCGCCAAAGGAGTATTCTAGTGTTAAACCCTACTGATTTATTTCGCCACGCATCTCGAACCGTTTCCATAGGGGCCTTCTTGATCGCGCTGTTGGCGTTAGCGGCCCTGCCCTCCTTCGCCGCCGGCGATGGTACATTCGGCACAGCCACCGGCTTTACCACCGGCGCAAGTCCTATCGCGGCGGCGGTCGCCGATCTCAACGGCGACGGGTTGCTCGATACGGTGTCAGCGAACCAAGGCGCGGCTACGGTTTCCGTCCTGCTCGGCGGAGTCGGCGGCACACTGGGGGCGGCGGCGAATCTCGCGGTGGGAACGCTGCCGTTTAGCGTCGCAATCGCCGATGTCGATAACGATGGTGCGCTGGATATCGTTTGCGCAAATTTCGGCGCGAACAATTTCTCCGTCTTGCTCGGAAACGGTGACGGCACCTTTGGCGCGAAGACCGACTTTACAACCGGCACCGCGCCGGCGGCGATCGCACTAGCCGACCTCGACCGCGACGGCGCGCTTGATGCCGTCACGACGAACCTTGCTTCCAACAATCTCTCAGTGCTGTTGGGGAATGGCGATGGCACGTTCGGCACGAAGACGGACGTCACCACCGGCGCTGGGCCGATTGCCCTTTCCATTGAAGATGTCGATCTAGACGGCGCCTACGACGTCCTGACCGCAAATTTCGGCGCGAACAATCTCTCGGTGTTGCTCGGAAACGGCGACGGATCATTCGGCGCTAAAACCGATTTCGGCGCAGACGCGGCACCTCGCGGAATCGCGATAGCTGACATGAACCAAGACGGCGCACCTGACGCTGCTGTCGCAAACCGCGACGCTAATTCTGTATCCATCTTGCTGGGCAACGGAGACGGCACGTTCGGGACGAAGACCGATTTCACGCCCGGGACAGGCCCGTTTGCGATCCGGCTTCGCGATGTAAACGCGGACGGCGCGCTCGATCTACTCACGGCAAACTCGATTAGCAATAACCTATCCGTGTTGCCGGGCAACGGCGATGGCACGTTCGGCGCGAAAACGGATTTCGCTTCCGGCACGGGGCCGAGCGATCTCGCCCTGGCCGACTTTGACATTGACGGTGCGCTCGACGCCCTGACCGCGGACTTCGGTGCCAACCAAGTCTCCATTCTCCCCGGCAATGGCGCGCCCACCTCCGGCGCGTTTGGAGCGGATGAAGGTCCGTTTGGCGCGGGTACTCAACCCCGATCAATCGCGGTAGCGGATCTCAACGCAGACGGAAATCTCGATGCAATCGCGTTGAACCAGGGATCCTCAAATCTCTCCGTGCTGTTGGGTGACGGCATGGGCAGTTTCGGGACGAAGACGGACTTCGCCACCGGCAGCTCACCCCTCTTGCTCGCTGTCGCGGATCTAAATGCTGATGGCGCGGTCGACGCTGCCGCAGTCAATATCGCGACCAACAACGTATCGGTGTTACTTGGCAACGGCGACGGAACATTCGGTACGAAGACGGACTTTACGACCGGCACCGCGCCGGCGGCGATCACAATTGGGGATGTCAATGCGGACGGAATTCCCGACCTTGTCACGGGTAACGCGACGACCAACAACATCTCAGTGCTGTTGGGTAATGGGGATGGCACGTTTGGCGCGAAGACTGATTTTTCCGCGGGTACGCAGCCGCGGGGAATCGTATTGATGGACTTGAACGCGGACTGCGCGCTTGATGCCGTGGTCGCAAATTTCGACTCCAATAATCTGTCCGTCCTGTTGGGAAACGGTGACGGATCGTTTGGGGCGAGCACTGAGTTTACGACCGACAACGGACCGATTCGCGTCGCGGTCGCGGACATCAATTCGGATGGCGCTCCTGATGCGATTTCCTCTAACCATCTTTCCAACAATTTTTCGGTCCTGCTCGGAAATGGGATGGGCGGGTTCGGCGCGAAAGCCGATTTCCCCACCGGGACCGGACCGTATGACACGGCAATCGTGGACGTGAACTCGGACGGTGCACTCGACGCCGTGGTCGCAAACCTTACATCGAACAATGTCTCGGTTTTACTGGGCGACGGGGCCGGCGGGTTCGGTCCGAAAACGGATATCGCGACGGGCAATGGTCCCGAGGGCGTGGCGGTGGCCGATGTAAACCATGACGGTCTCCTGGACGCCGTTACGGCCAACGTCAATGGCACTAACATTTCGGTTTTGCTGGGCATCGGAGATTGCTCGATCACGCTTGACCCAACGTCGAACAACGTCGCCGTAGCGGGTGCCTCCGGTCAATCGGTGAATATCACGATTGCGGATCAGGCGTGCTCGTGGATGGCGGTCAGCAACGACGCTTGGATCACCATTACCAGTGCTGATTCGGGCACCGGCGATGGCATGATTACGTACTCCGTCGCGGCCAACACCGGTGCTGCGCGCGTTGGAACTATTACGATCAGCGGGTCTACGCACACGGTCAGCCAAGACGGTTGCAATTTGCCCGCGGTGACCACGCAACCCACTGACCAAAGTACGTGTGACGGCAATGCGACGTTTACCGCTGCGGCATCCGGTACGGCACCGGTCACGGTTCAATGGCAAGTCGATGCTGGAGGCGGATTCACGAATATCGGCGGTGAAACGAATACCACCCTCATGCTAACGGGCTTGACGGCCAACGAGATCGGCAACCAATACCGCGCAGTGTTTACAAACACCTGCGGCCAGACGATCTCAAACGCTGCGACGTTGACCTCGGTTGGCGCGCCGACTACCGCACCAACGGTGACTGCTTCTGACGGTTCGGTCAATAGCTTGGTGCAAGTAACGTGGACCGGAGTGAACGGCGCGACGGGGTATCGCGTGCTGCGATCGGCGACGAACAACGCGGCAGCGGCCACTGACATCAGCGGACTCATCGTCGGCACCACATTTGACGACCCCTCCGCCGAGGTCCAACGTCCGATGGGGTGCAACGCAACGGCGCCGGTGTTCTTCTACTTTGTCGTGGCGGAAAACGCATGCGGCCAAGGCCCGGCAAGCACCGGCGACGCGGGATCGGTCCAACGCACTACATCGGCAGGAATCACGACGACGAACGGCGGCGATTTCGCGCTATTACTCCTGGCATTCGCCATGATGTGGGCGTATCAACGTCGTAAGAAGACAGTTTCGCAAGTTAACTAACCACCATATTGTCACAGAGTTTACAGAGCTATCAGAGAAGTGTGTCAACCGATCGAGGACTGACTACTCTGCTCTGTGGACTCTGTGGATATTCATTTTGGTTTTCTCGATTGAGGCCGCAGATACTACCTAGGAACTTAACGTCGCCCTCCCAACACTTGGAAGATCCCTCGACTGCGCTCGGGATGACGGGTTAGTCTTAGCGGTTCGTAGGTCCCGATTTCTACTCCGTAGAGACAGAATCTGCTTCACCTTCGAGGGCGTTGAGCATGGTGTGCCAGGCGAGGGTGGCGCATTTTACGCGCATGGGGTAGTTGCGAATTCCAGCAAAGGCCATGAGGTGGCCGAGGTCGCCTTCGTCGAGTTCGGACTCGGGGTCGGACATGACCATGTGGTGAAGCTTGTTGAAGAGTTCGGAGGCTTCTTCGCGCGTTTTGCCTTTGAGGAGCGCGGTCATGATAGATGCGGATGATTTCGAAATCGCGCAACCGCTGCCTTCGAAGCTAATGTCTTCGATGACATCGTCGTCCATCTTCAAGTAGATCGTGAAGTGATCGCCACACAGCGGATTATACCCCTCGACTTTCCGGTCGGGGTTTTCGATTGAACGGAAGTTGCGAGGCTTCTTGTTGTGTTCGAGGATGACCTGTTCGTAAATCGACCGATTGCCGGACATTAAGCGAAGACCTCGTTCACTTTGCGAATGCCGTCGGCCAATGCATCGAGTTCGGACTTGGTGTTGTAGAATGTGAACGACGCGCGCGCGGTGGCGGGCACGCCAAAACGGTCCATAAGCGGCTGTGCGCAATGGTGTCCGGCGCGAACGGCGATCCCTTGGTCGTTCAGAATCTGACCGATGTCGTGGGGATGTGCTGCATCCATGACGAAGGAGATTACGCTAATTTTTTTGCGCGCGTTTCCGATGATGCGTACGCCGGGAATTTCGTTGAGCAGGCCCGTACCGTACTCGAGCAATTCATCTTCGTAGGCAGCAATGCGATCCAGGCCAATCGAATCTACGTAATCGAATGCTGCGCCAAACCCAACGACGCCTGCGATATTTGGCGTGCCTGCCTCGAAACGATAGGGCAAACTGTTATACGTCGACTTTTCGAACGAGACTCTCTCAATCATGTCGCCTCCACCCAAGAACGGCGGCATATCTTTCAAAATTCCTGCCTTCCCGTAGAGGAAGCCTGTGCCCGTCGGCCCGTACATCTTGTGCGCGGAGCACGCGAGAAAATCGCAATCGAGGTCGAGTACATCGATTCTGCAATGCGGCATGGCTTGTGCAGCATCCAATAGCACAACAGCCCCGTGTTTGTGGGCCATGGCGATCAGCTCTTTCACGGGGTTAATCGTTCCGAGTGCATTCGACACGAAATTTAAGCCAACAAACTTCGTCTTTTCACTAAGCAGCGCCTCGAACTCTTCAACGATGATGTCGCCATTGTCGTCGATCGGTGCGACCTTTATTGTGGCACCGGTTACTTCGCACGCGAGTTGCCATGGGACGATGTTCGCGTGATGTTCCATCGCGCTCACAAGAATCTCGTCGCCCGCTTTGAGTTTCGCGCGCACATAAGAGTGCGACACCAGGTTAATCGCTTCGGTCGTCCCTTTGGTAAAGATGACTTCGCAGCCGAGCGGCGCGTTGATGTGGTGTTGCGCTTTGAGCCGTGCATCTTCGTACGCCTTCGTCGCCAGCTCGCTCAGGTGATGGACGCCACGGTGTACGTTGGCATTTTTACCCGAATAATATTCGCTCGTGGCATCAATGACGTGCCGCGGCTTTTGGCTGGTCGCAGAATTATCCAAGTAATTTAACGGATGCCCGGACGATGTGGTCACACTAAGAATCGGAAAATCTTCACGAATGCGTGCGACGTCTTGTTCGGTCAGCGAGGCAGTTTTGTCAGCGGCTTGTACAGTCATCTGTCGAATCCAACGGTTAGTCTTGAATCGGGCTATAGCGCTTGAATACGTGTTTTTCGAGCCGGTCACGAACAGGTTCCAGCGAAACCTCACTCACCCGTTCATCGGCAAATCCGTACGTCAACATGCCGCGGGCCATGGCTTCGCTCATGCCGCGACTGCGGAAATAGAAAATGATTTCCTTCGGGTGCTGTCCGATCGTCGCACCGTGCGTACATTTCACGTCATCGGCAAAAATTTCTAGCAACGGCTTCGTATCGATAGTCGCCTTATCCGAGAGCAAGAGATTCTGATTGAGTTGATCGGAATTCGTCTTCTGCGAATCGCGGCGCACCATGACCTGTCCGCTAAACACGCCACGACTCGTATCGTCGAGGACGCCTTTGTACCCCAGCCAACTTTGACAATTCGGCTTGGCGTGGTCAACCGACACAAGATTGTCGACCAACTTGTCGGAATCACTCATATATAGGCCGGTGCAGTTGCACTCCGCACCTTCGCCATCGAGCACAATATCGAGCTGGTTGCGAACAATCTTTCCGTCTAACACGAACGACTGAGAATGAAATCCGCTACTGCGGTCTTGATGAACGCGCATAGTCGCGAGGTGAAACGCCTCGGCGTTCTCATCAGCAACTTTGGTCCGGCGAAGTTGAGCGCCTTCACCCAGAAATGCTTCCGTCACAACGTTATTGAAATAGGGTTGTCCGCCATCAAGTGCAATGTAGTCTTCGACAACGGTAAGCTCTGCCTGAACGTCCAGTGCGATGACATTCCGGAGATTGATTGCAGTCGCGGCCCGACCGGTAGATATGTACAGGAGATGGATGGGCGATTCAACGGCAGTATTCTTGTCCACATGAATGAATGTGCCGTCTTGTAGGAGCGCGGCATTCATGGCCCCGAAAATGTTCGCAGAACCGTTAAGTCCTTTTCCCAGGTGTTGCTGCAAGTCCGCGCCAGCATACGTGATTGCTTCGCTAATCGGCTGGACAGTTAGGCCGCGCTGTTCAGGAATTCGAGATAGGTTGGGCGCGAAGAAACCGTCGACAAAGACGAGCTCGGCCCAATTCGCATCAGCAATCGTGAATGACTGGATTGCAGCACTATCGACGGATTCAGTCGGCGCGGTGATCGCCTCGAAATTCGAACGCACCAAGGGAGCGATATTCGTAAAGCGCCAATCCTCATCTTTCCGCGTGGGAAAACTGAGTTCGCCAAACTTCGCCGCACCGGCATCACGCATCGCACGCAACCAATCGGGCACGTCAACTCTCTTCAATTGTTCAATAGCCGCGAGATACGTTTGTTTCTCGGTCGCGGCGGATGTTTCGGTCATGTCGTGTGTCCTGATATCGCTAGCCGCGAGTGGTTACGCGGTCGCCAATTCTTCTTTGACCCAATCGTAACCCTTCGCTTCGAGTTCGAGCGCGAGTTCTTTACCGCCGGTCTTAACAATGCGACCGTTGTAGAGCACATGCACGACATCCGGAATGATGTGATCGAGCAAACGTTGGTAATGCGTCACGACGATGAAACCACGTTCTTCGTTGCGCATCTTGTTTACGCCGTCTGCGACAATTCGCAGCGCATCAATATCGAGGCCGGAATCGCTCTCATCCAGAATCGCGAGACGCGGTTCGAGTACGGCAAGTTGCAAGACTTCGTTCCGCTTTTTCTCACCGCCCGAGAACCCTTGGTTTACAGGCCGGTCCGCGAATGATCGGTCAATCGCGACGAGGTCCATTTTTTCTTCAAGTAGCGCGCGAAATTCGAGCGCGTCAAATTCTTCCAGGTCGTGACTCTTGCGAATCTCGTTGAGCGCCGCTTGAAGAAAGTACGCATTACTTATCCCCGGGATTTCGACGGGGTATTGAAACGCCATGAACAGGCCAAGACGAGCACGCTCTTCCGCCGGCAATTCCAGCAGGTCGACATCGAGAAACGTTGCGGAGCCCGCCGTCACTTCATACGCATCATTGCCCGAAAGGACTTGTGCGAGTGTGCTCTTACCCGAGCCGTTCGGCCCCATAATCGCATGCACTTCGCCTGGTTTAACCGTGAGGTTTATGCCATTGAGGATTTCGTTGTCCTCTACAGAGGCATGCAAATTCTGAATGTCTAACATTTCGATGACGCTCCTTCTTGAACGGGATCGTGCAGGCGCGGTTTTGAATTAACCGACGCTGCCTTCGAGACTGACGCCGAGGAGTTTGGTCGCTTCGACGGCGAATTCCATGGGGAGATGATCGAACACCTCTTTACAGAATCCGTTGATAACCATCGAGATCGCGTCTTCGGGTCCGATGCCGCGTTGTTTGCAATAGAACAATTGGTCTTCACTAATCTTGGATGTGGATGCTTCGTGTTCAACCGCCGACGTGTTATTGCGCACTTCGATGTATGGAAATGTGTGCGCTCCGCACTGGTCGCCGATGAGCAATGAATCGCATTGCGTGTAATTCCGTGCGTGTTCCGCTTTCGGCATGACCTGTACCTGGCCGCGATAGCTGTTGTTGCCCTCGCCTGCGGAGATCGTTTTAGAGATAACGGTGCTCTTGGTGTTTTTGCCCATGTGGATCATCTTGGTGCCGGTGTCGGCTTGTTGCCGTTTGTTGCTGACGGCAACGGAGTAGAACTCACCCACCGAGTTGTCGCCCATGAGCAAGCAGCTCGGGTATTTCCACGTAATAGCGGACCCCGTCTCGACTTGGGTCCACGAGATATGGGAATTAACGCCAGCACACTTACCACGTTTGGTCACGAAATTGTAGATACCGCCGACGCCGTTCACATCGCCCGCATACCAGTTTTGCACGGTGGAGTATCGGACAGTGGCGTTATCGAGCGCGACAAGTTCTACGACTGCGGCGTGCAATTGATTCTCGTCACGCTGTGGCGCGGTGCAACCTTCGAGGTAATTGACGGAAGCGCCTTCTTCGGCGACAACGAGTGTGCGCTCAAACTGGCCTGTTTCAGCAGCATTTATCCGGAAATACGTCGAAAGGTCCATAGGACATTTCACGCCTTTGGGAATGAAACAAAAAGACCCATCGCTAAACACAGCGGAATTCAACGCCGCATAATAATTGTCGCCAGGCGGTACGACCGAACCTAGATATTTTTTTACGAGATCCGGATGGTCCTTGACGGCCTCGCTGAACGAGCAGAAAATTATCCCCTTCTTCGCCAAAATATCCGTGTGGGTCGTCGCTACAGAGACACTATCAAACACCGCGTCGACGGCAACACCTGAAAGTCGCTTCTGTTCGTCTAATGGAATACCAAGTTTTTCAAACGTCTCAAGGATTTCTTTATCGACTTCATCGAGACTGTTTAGCTTTTTCTTATCGCGCTTCGGCGCAGAGTAATAGCGCAACGCTTGGAAGTCGATGGGGGGATAGTTCACGTTGGCCCACTCAGGCTCTTCCAGTTCCAGCCAATGGCGATACGCTTTCAAACGCCATTCGCACAACCATTCAGGCTCTTTCTTAATGGCCGACAACCGCCGAACGATATCTTCATTAAGCCCCGGCTCGAAAGTCTCCGCTTCGACTTCCGTGACGAAACCGTATTTGTACTCTTGGTTGGCGAGATCGGCAACTTGTTTGTTGCTCTGCTCGACACGCGTACCGGCATATTCGGCATCGCCAATCGATACGTCGTGTTCACTCATTTGGACCTGCCTTGCTTGGTTTGGCCCGCCACTTCGCGCGACAGACACTCCCTAACTAAACACGCAACAACTAAAAATATTCGGGACACGAATGACGGGGTGGGCTGGGAACCAGCCGGGTGCGCGCGACCCGCTACCCGCCGCGCCATCACTACACTGAACAAAACGCCGTAAACCCTTATTCCCAAAGCACTAGGCGCATTCTTGTGCCACGTAAAGCATACAATATTCCCGGTACCAATGTCCCGTTTCTCCTCAGTCCACCTGATGGCGATTAGCCGACTCCATCACCATCTTGCGATCACCTCAGCAGTCCACTACTGTCTTCGCTTTCAATCGTTGAGGAGCATCGTCCATTGGGACATGAAGCAATAAAGGTCCAATCCTGCGCACTGTACTACTTGCCCGTCGAGACGCGGGTGCCGCTGAAATTCGGACCGGAGACCACGACGAGCGTCACCTGTGCGCGGGTCCGCATATCCGCAGAGAGCGCGTCTGGTCGCGTCGTCGAGGGCTGGGGTGAGACGCCGCTGAGCGTTCAATGGGTCTGGCCAAGCGCTGGCGCATACGAGCCTCGGCATGCGGCATTGAAAGAATTCTGTATTCGATTGGCGACCGCGTGGGTGAAATTCGAGGAATCAGGACACCCGATCGAAGTGGGGCATGCTTTTCTAGAGCACGAACTCCCCCGGCTACGAGATGCATTCAATGCAGATCGAGATGAGCCAATGCCATGGCTCGCGGCATTGGTATGCTGCTCGGCCTTCGATATCGCGTTGCACGATGCCTATGGACAATTGCTCGGCCAACCGATCTATGAATTGTATTCGGGGGATCACCTCTCACATGATTTGGCCTCATTCATCGAGTCAGCGGACAGCAACGTTTCGTTCGCAGGAAAATTTCCTTCGGACTATCTCGTTAAGCACACTCCTAAGTCGTTGCCCGCTTGGCACCTGGTTGGCGGACTTGATCCACTCGAAGTGGACGACCTCACCGGAGACGAACCGGACGATGGGCATCCCGTGTTATTGCGGGATTGGATCGCGCGAGATGGACTGAACTGTCTAAAAATAAAATTGCGGGGCGATGACTCGGCGTGGGATTACGACCGCCTGTTGCATGTTGGAAAAATCGCTCAGGAAACAGGTGTCGAATACTTGAGCACTGATTTCAATTGCATGGTGTCGGACCCAGTGTATGTGAATGACATTCTGGATCGATTTGCACAGGATGAAGCGGAAATCTTCAAACGAATCTTGTACGTTGAACAGCCATTTCCATATGACCTAGAAGAAAACCGCATTGACGTGCATAGCGTCGCGGAGCGAAAACCGTTGTTCATGGACGAGAGTGCCCACGATTGGCGTCTCGTACGCCTCGGACGTGATTTGGGCTGGACCGGTGTTGCACTTAAAACGTGTAAGACGCAGACCGGTGCGCTCTTATCGCTGTGCTGGGCGAAGGCACACAGCATGGCCTTAATGGTCCAAGACCTGACCAACCCCATGATCGCCCAACTCCCCCACGTCCAACTCGCCGCACACGCAGGCACCATCATGGGCGTCGAAACGAATAGCATGCAGTTCTACCCCGAAGCATCCGCCCCCGAAGCCGCAGTGCATCCAGGGCTGTATCAGCGACGAAACGGGCGGGTGCATTTATCGCGAGCGGAGACACCAGGGTTTGGCTATCGGCTAGAGGAGATCAACCGCGCGCTACCCGAGCCGGTAGCGGAGGCGTAAAATGCCGGCTGGAAGCCAGCGCTACAATGACGGACCTCCAACGTAGCGTCGGCTTCCGGCCGACAGGGTGATAGTTTAAGGAGAGTTTGGATGAAAAGTGGAATCGTGTTACTCGTCATGGTGTTCTGTGTATTGCCGATGGCGTGCGAAACGACCGGCGAGGATAAGATGGCTGGCGAAACAGACATCTCCGGCACATACAACCTTGTGTCCATTGATGGGAATCCAATCCCCTATGCACCGATGCACGGGGGGCAGCGGGTGCCGGAGGTCGTGGAAGGGTCGCTCACTATGCGCGAGGGTGGCGCGTTTGCGTCGGCGATGGAGTATGTCGACGCTTCGGGAAAGTCGTTGAGCCGTAGTTTTGCAGGCACGTACACGCCCGACGGAACCGAGTTCATTCTAAAGTGGCAGGGCGCGGGCACGACGAAAGTCGTGATCGAAGACAACATACTGACGATGAATAACGAAGGAATGCTATTCGTCTACGAGAAATAAACGACTGCCGACAAATACCCGCGCGCTGCGTACGAAACCGGTTGCTACTCTTAATGTTCTTCTGCTGCGTCCTTCACACCGTCCACCATTTCATCCACGGCGTCGCCCATTTTTTCACCGGCGTTCTCGATTTTGTCTCCGGCAGTTTCTTCTTCCGGTTCACAGCCGCCCCCGAGAATCACTGCTGCGACGATACCCATTCCAAGCCATACCTGTTTCATACCAAACCTCTCCTGTGCTAACGGCACGTTCAAAGGACCGATTGTACCTTATTCTAACGCGCTGTTCAGTCATCAATATTCGTATTCGATCCGCCGATGAGTTTCCAACCGTCTTCCGTCTTGAACCATGTGTGCGTGATGCGGATTTTGCGTTTGCTCTTCGCACCATCGCCATCCGTGACCGTGTATTCGAGGCGGTAGTGGGTGACAGAAAAATCGTCCATGATTTTAGTGGCGATGGGTTCGAGCATCGGCGTGCTGAGGGTTCCATCTTCCGCGCCGGACCATGCGTTGATCCGTTTGAGGCCGTAACGTTTACTCCAAGGACGATCTTCACCGGCGGGCCAGTAGGCGAGGTCTTCGTGCCACATCGCATCGAACGTTTCGGTATCGCCCTTGATGAGCGCTGCGACGAATTTGTTTTCGCTGGACCACATCGCGCGCTCGTAGGGAACGTCTTGCGCCGAAGACATCGGTAGATTTGCGAAAGTGACTGCCGTGAAAATCGTTCCCAATATCACGAATGACCGAACTCGACTCATTATGACTCTCCCACGTTGTTTCATGCCGTTCGCACCCGGAACTGATTCTACAAGAATTGGGGACTCGACAAAATTACTTGTGCATAATGGCGATTAGAAGTAGAAACTATCTCATGATCTGGACTAAAGAGGGTACGGTCATCTATGTCACTCGCTCAGCTTACGCCAGAACAGAAAAAGCAATTTATCCAGGATGTCGGCACCGACCTCGTTAATGTGCACGGCAAGAAAGACACCTATTCTCAACTCGAGATTAAGGACGCCGCGAGACGGGTGGGTGCGCCGGAGAGTTGGAATTGTTGGGCGTTCTCATTCTTCATGGACGCTGCAAGTTTCGTGGAGTATCACGAATCTATTGGCGAGGTGTGTGATTATGGAATGATGCGCACGGCGATGGTTGAAACGTTGGCCATCGATATGGGGACGTGGTTCGATTTGGATTTGTCGTGGCTGGAATGGCCTGCCGATATTCTGTCCGGGATCTTCGACTGCTTCTAGAAAAATATCAGCGTATCCGCAAACCGCCTGGCACGCGAGATTTGGCATGGTTTGTAGTCCCGCCTTTAGGCGGTGTTGATTGTCGACGGCTGCCGCCTAAAGGCGGTACTACAATCCCTGAATATGGTATTGTGGCGGTTTCCGTTTATCGGTCGAGGATGCGAACGTTGCAGTGTAAGTGCGGCTATGACTTCAGCGATGACATGTTAGCGCAGATGCGTGGTGCAGGCCGCCGGTGTAGATCGTTTGCTGTTATCGACGATGAGAATTATTCCGCTTTCCTGAAATCGGAGCGGAAAGTTCTGAAGGCTGATTCCAAGAAGAAACGGACGAAAGCGATTGCAAAATCTGCGCGGTTTGTCGGGACGATGGCTGAGTGTCCGGACTGTGCGCGGATGGTGATGAACTTACCGGATGGCGATACGACAACATTTTACGTACGAGAGGAATAACGAGCGATGAATTTACGGAACCACCATAAACTTTTGGGCACAGCAGTATTGATGTTAGCGATCTCAACGCCAGTATTCGCGGAAGCGAATTGGCCGCAATTTCGCGGAGCGGAATCGCGGGGCGTCTCTGATGAAAGCAACTTGCCGGATACGTGGTCGCCGACCGAGAACGTGGAATGGAAAACCGACATTCCCGGCCGCGCGTGGGCGAGTCCCATCGTGTGGGGCAACAAAGTTTTCTTGGCGACCGCAGTGAGCGACGCGGAAATGGAGGCCGTAAAAAAGGGACTCTATTACGGCGGCGAACGACCAACGCCCGACACAGTGTTTCAGTGGAAGGTGTATGCGTTGGACTTGGAATCGGGCAAAGTCCTTTGGGATACGACGCTGCATGAGGGCAAGCCAGCACAGAGTATTCACCTGAAGAACAGTTATGCGTCGGAAACACCAGTGACCGACGGCGAACATGTCTACGTGTATTTCGGAAACTTGGGTGTTTGGTGCCTCGATTTCGATGGGAATGAAGTTTGGAAGAAGACGCTCAAGCCGAACAAGATGCGGAATGGTTGGGGCACGGCGGCATCGCCTGTGTTACATGAAGACCGGTTGTACATCATCAATGACAACGATGAAGCGTCGTACCTGTTAGCCCTCGACAAGAACACGGGCGAGGATATCTGGAGGGTGGAAAGGGAAGACGAGGGCAGCAATTGGGCCCCGCCGTACATTTGGGACACGGGCGACCGAGTCGAGATCGTTACTCCGGGCACCGACATGGTGCGGTCGTACGATCTGGACGGAAAACTGTTGTGGTGGTTGGAGGGTATGTCATCCATCACGATTGCCGTGCCATACGAAAGTGATGGCCTGCTGTATGTGACGTCCGGCTATGTCGGCGACCGCAAGTCACGCCCCATCTATGCCATCCGACCCGGCGCGAACGGTGACATTTCGCTGGGCGAAGATGAAACTTCGAACGCATCCATTTGTTGGGTGCAGAAAATGGGTGCACCCTACAACCCGTCGACAATCGTCTATGACGGCAACATGTATGTGCTCTATGACTTCGGCCTGTTAGGCGCGTTCAACGCAGCCGACGGTTCCGTTGTCTTCGAAAGCGAACGCATCCCAGACGGCAAGGGATTCACGTCATCGCCGTGGGCCTACGATGGCAAAGTCTTCTGCATGAATGAAGACGGCGTTACAATTGTCTTCGAAGCAGGCAATGACTTCAAGGTGTTGCACACGAACACGCTCGAAGACGACGACCTCGGCATGGCTACACCGGCGATTGTCGGCGACCGGTTATTGATTCGTACCGGCAAACGGTTGTACTCGATTCGGAACGCTGGATAAGCGAAACCAGTCTACGGAATAAATGACTAACCCGGGAGGGACACGCTCCCGCGTGTCCTCAATTTGTTATGGACGCGCAGGAGCGCGTCCCTCCCCTTTTTCAGCTTGACAGTCGTCCCGATACAACATCACGAAAAAATAGGTTTAGGGCGTCGGGGTTTGCGGTAGAGATAGGAACGTCTACAAGATTCTTTGCATGGCGATCCATCTCGGCGTCGATAAAACCGCTTAGTACAGGGATGCGTGGGCCCCAATCAAGCTCTTGGCCTTGGCGTTTTTGTTCCACCAATTCTTTGATCGCTCCTTCCAGTGCGCTCTCCTCGACAACTGCCTCGACGAGCGTATCAAACTCAGTCGGCGGCATGGTCTCGTGTTTTTCAATCCAGCGCACGGCCAATAGAGGACGAAGAACATAGAGGTATTTCTTTCTTCGGACTTGATCCCCTTTTAGGTATTCGCGGATATTTCCTTTGGCCATGCTGAGGTAATGATGGAGACACGCCCGGGGCGAATAAAACGGCTTGGAGAGAGCACGTAAATCGTCGGTGAACGGCTGGATTTCAGTGTAAACAATAGGCGATCCGAGCCATTCGAGTAGAGGCGGATTCGATTTACGCATCAATTGCAGTGCTTTTCTTAAGTCCCAACCACTAACGTCCAGGTCATCGTTGATGGGACGCTCGATGACATCTCGTTTACGCTCAACATCAATCGACAAATACCAATCTTCAACATGACGGTAGATGAATCGCACGTCATAGTCGCTGTTTGTCGATTCAAATCCCCATGCGCGACTTCCCGATTCGCACGCGAAGAAGATTGTAACGTGCTCTTCGATCGCAATGGCAGCCAGTTGGGAACGGATTTCTTCCTGTACAGAGGCAGGAATGTCGTGGATGTCGGTCATGGGATTATTCGTACTCTTCGTGTAGCCATTCGTTAAACGCTTGGGTCATGGGGTCGACAGTGGCTTTGGCTTGGACCACCTCCAGTTTCGCGTCGGCAGCGTAGAGCAGCGCTTTAACAAAACCTTCGGCACTTAATAGTGCTCGGGCTTCGGCGCTGCCGGGATAGGTGCGATTCGGTTCGGAGAAGTCGGCGAAGTAGAGTGCTTGTCCGACAATGCTCAGTCCCGGTTTTCCGGTCGTGTGATAGTAAATCGCTTCGTACACTTCATCCGATTCGACACCGAGTTCGCGCTTAGCGGTTTCGGCGGCGACGGGTCCGTGGAGTAGTGCTGGCTTTTCGCGCTGGGTTTCGCTGATGGGGATGCCGTAGTCTTCGGCAGTTTCAATCATCGCTGCCCGTTTGAGCGGCTTACAGAGGTCATGCAACAAACCGGCGGCGGCGGCGTCTTCGAGCGAAACGCCGAGGTCCGGTGCGACACGTAGGATTAATTCCGTCACGCCGAGGACATGGCGCAACGTTTTAGGCTTGAGGCGATCTTCGATAATGCCGAAGAACTCTTCAGCGCGTGGGATTGTTTGCAGTACTTCCATAGCGGGTCTCTCTGAATTATTCTTAACGCGCCGTGGGGCTAACTTCGATTCGGACCCATTTGCCCGCATCGGCCTGTACGTCGAGACCGTTATGCAATTGTTGGCCGGTATAAGTTCGTGCCGGGCCTTCATCTACACGTACGGCATAACGGCGATCAGGCTCGACCGTGAACCATTCGGGCAACGTATTCATGCGCGGCCAATCTTTGCTAAAGCCGAGATAGACGCGGTGTCGCGGCAGATCGAACTCGAGCTTGCCTTTGTAGTCATCCTTGGAGCGAAGGGCGATGACGATGCCGTCGCCATCCGGTGCGGCACCCAGTTCCAATCCCTGTCGCCAAGGGCGTGCGATGACACCCTGAGTGTGCATCAACGAATGCATGAGCACGGTACGAACGCCATTCGATTGCAGTTTCATTGTGCCCCAGAGTTCGCCGTGTTCCAATCGGGACGGGTGATCGACAAGGTTGTTCTTCGTCTCTCGGTCGACCCAAGTGAATCCTTCGCGCACAGGAACACGGTTCAGGAGATAGATGCCGCCTTCAATGGAATCGGCGTATCCGTCGATAGACTCCCGTTCCCAAGCGTAGTTTTCGTAGAGCGGCTTAGTCGTGTTCTTCAATGTGGCCGCGACGTGCGGCCGATAAAGATTCTTGCCCGTGGCCATGTCGAAGCAGAGGAATCCGACGTAGTTGTACCCCCAACCATCGCTGAGGCGGCTGCCCGGGTCACCAAGTTTGTTGTACATCATACCGTCTTCATTGCAACCGGATGCCAGGATCGTGTCGTAAACATTCTTGAGTTTGGCTTCGTACTGATTTGCGCGATCGGGCCGGTGCACGCTCTCGACGGCGTGCAACAGGCCAAGGCCACCGATAATTTCGCATCCGTGATCGCGCAGACGGGTCACGCGAAAATCTTCATCGCTGAGGTAGTAGTCAGCGAGCCGATCCGACCAGTCCAGGTATTTCTCTTCGCCCGTCATCGTGTAGAGGCGGGCGAGTGCTTGCAACTGTTCGCCGTTGACTTCGATATTCGTCGACGGAATCTTTCCGTACGGCGTGTCGACCCGGGCGGTTGCCCATAGGTCGTCTTCGATCACGCGCATGCGATCGAACCATTCGTCTGGTCCGGTGACCTCGACGATCGCGATGAGACCGTCTTTCACGTACTCCGACGCCTCGAACACGACACGGTCCCATTCCATGTCTTCAACCGGTGCCCCATGATCAAAATCCCAGGACACCGGGATCTGGCCATACGTGTTGCACAACTCAATTTCGCGATGGAGAACGTCACGCGCCTGGCCGTTGAGAATATCGCGGTCCACGGCATGCGCGGCCCATATAAAGAAGGGATAACAATCGGACGCCGTGTCGCGGTAGTTCCATTTGCCGTCGGCTTTGTACAGCCCCGTTTCTGCATCGATTTTCGGCAGGGCAACTTCGCGCAACCACCGCTGCACTTTGCTCAACGAGTGACCAGCAACCCCGGCAGATTCCGTAGCGTGTTCGAACGCACTCTGTCCGCGCGCGGTTAACGTTAGCACTGCCCCGATGAGCAAGATAACGATCGTCTTCCGTCCTGAAATCATGTGCTTGTATTTCCTCTACGCGGATTGGTTGGCTGCGCTTCCATAGAGTCCTTTTTCGCGTATCAATTTAGCCGCGGCATCGGGGACGATACCGTCTAGATCTGCGCCGCTCTCGATACGGGCACGAACGTCGGTTGAGGAAATGTCGGCATGGTCAAAATCGAGTAGTTGATATTGGCCCTCCATTTCCGACGGGGGGGTCCATTGGCCGGGGCGCGGCACGACGATGAGCTTCGCAAGCGCAAGAATGTTTTCCGGTTCACGCCAACGCGGAAAATCGATCAGACTATCCATGCCGATAATGAGGAACAGTTTCGCATCCGGAGATTGCGCACGGAGCGTCCGCAAGGTATCGGCGGTATAGGACACGCCATCCCGATCAAGTTCGAGATCAGACGGTTCCATTCCCGGTTCATCGGCGATTGTTGCACTGACCATCGCGTAACGATCTTCCGCTGACGCATCGGTCGAGTCCTGTTTATGCGGCGGGATATGCGCGACGACAAACAGTACCCGATCAAGCGCGACTTGATCGCGCGCAGCGAGTCCAATATTGAGATGCGCACAATGTATCGGGTCGAATGTTCCCCCAAAGACTCCAATGCGCACCGGTCTTTGATCGGGATCACTCAAGGATTTGGCCTGATCCTCGGATGACATACTTGAGTGAGGTGAGTCCTTCGAGCGCCATGGGGCCGCGACAGTGCAGCTTGTTCGTACTGATGCCGATTTCCGCGCCGAGGCCGAATTGGAAACCGTCCGTGAAACGTGTCGACGCATTTACGTAAACGGTGGCGCTATCGACTTGGTCTAAAAATTGTTCCGCGGCCGCGTAGCTTTTGGTGACGATGCAATCGGAATGGTGCGAGCCGTATTCGTTGATATGCGCGATCGCTTCCTTCAGCGAATCGACGACCTTAATCGCAAGAATTTTTTCGAGGTATTCTTCCGTCCAGTCGTCATCGGCGGCAGAATTGCAGTCGATAATTGCTTGAGTGCGTTCGCAGCCACGCAGTTCGCAGCCGCCTCCTCGAAGCACTTCGGCCACGGCAGGCAGGAAAGACGAGGCGATGCCGGCATGAACGAGCATCGTTTCCATCGCATTGCACACGCCGGGCCGTTGTAGTTTGGCGTTCACACAAATGGCCGCAGCCATCTTGATATCCGCGTCGTCATGAACATAGGTATGACACACGCCATCGAGGTGGGCGATGACGGGAATGCGCGATTCGTCGTAGATACGCGCGATGAGGCCTTTGCCGCCGCGGGGCACGATGACATCGATGTAACGGTCGAGCTTAAGCATCTCCCCCACCGCTGCCCGGTCAGTCGTCGCGATCATTTGGACGGCGTGTTCGGGAATGCCGGCGCTAACCGCCGCATCGACGAATACATTCGCGATGGCAACATTGGAATGAATCGCTTCGGAACCGCCACGAAGAATGCAGGCGTTACCTGATTTTAGGCAAAGACCCGCCGCGTCCGCGGTGACATTGGGCCGACTCTCGTAAATGATGCCCACGACGCCAAGCGGCTGCCGGACCTGAGCGATGCGCATGCCGTTCGCATGAATCATTTGGTGCACAACATCGCCAACGGGGTCTTGCAACCCCGCGACTTGTTCGAGCCCTTCGGCCATGGCATCGATGCGATCATCCGTCAGTTCGAGACGATCAATCATCGCGGAAGACAAACCGTTATCACGGCCCGCAGCGAGATCTTTTGCGTTGGCTTGTTGCAGCGACGCTTTGTTGGTGCGTAGTGCCTTAGCGATGGCGAGTAGTGCGGCGTTCTTAATGGACGGCGACATCGAACGCAGTGCGTTCGATGCAGCACGCGCTTGCTTGCCAATGGATTCGACTTCTTTGCGAAGTGAATCAGATGTAGTCTCGAGTGTTGCCACGGTTATGACTCCGTTATTCGTACACGATTCGCGCAGCCCGTCATTCCCGCGACGGCGGGAATCCAGTAACGCACTGGTTGATCTTGTCGGGAAATTGCGTCGCCACCTTGCAGTAACCCGAATTCAATTATCGCAGAATCACCAAATTATCGCGGTGAATGATTTCATCATAGTCCTTACGCCCTAAGATGTCGTGTATTTGGTCGCTCTTGCAACCTTTGATACGTTCGATATCGGCACTGGAATAATTGACGAGGCCGCACGCCAATTCCTTATCATTATCCGAAGCAATGCGCACTGATTCACCAATTTCGAAGTCGCCTTCGACACCGGTGATGCCTGCGGCAAGCAAGCTACGGCCCTTTTCGAGTAAGGCTTGGGCAGCGCCCGAGTCGACGACCAATGTCCCACGCGCTGCGCGGCCAAATGCGATCCATCGTTTACGATGAGAGAGCGCATCGCCGGAAAGGCCAAAGGACGTGCTCGGTGCGTCACCTGATAACACACCCGGAATGATGTCTTCACGGTGGCCATTCGCGATGACCGTGTGCACACCGGCGGCACAAGCAATACGCGCCGCTTCGAGTTTTGTCTTCATTCCGCCGATTGTTGTTTCGGTAATCGTATCTTCGGCGAGCGATTCGATATCGCCGGTGATCGTATCGACGTGTTCAATCAACTTCGCGTCGTCATATCGCGCGGGATTCTTATCATAAAGTCCGTCAACGTCGCTCAAGATGATGAGAAGGTCGGCATCGATCTTCGCCGCGACGCGGGCTGCCAACGTGTCGTTATCGCCGATGCGCAACTCGTCAGGCGCGACCGTATCATTTTCGTTTACGACCGGCACAACAGTCTTCAACTCGAAGAGCGTTTGAATCGTATTCCGAATATTGAGATAGCGGATGCGATCATCGAGATCTTCCGCAGAGAGAAGCAATTGAGCCGTCATCAACCCGTCGCCGTAATGACGGAAAAGCGTTTCGTAATAGTGCATGAGCTGCGATTGACCGACCGCCGCCGCCGCTTGCTTGAGTGGCAACAAGCTAGGCCGTTCATCCAGCTCTAGCGCAACCATCCCACACCCCATCGCCCCGGACGACACAATCACAACATCAAGATCGCGATCGCGCTTCAACACCGCAAGCGATTTGACCACATGCTCCATCACACGCCCATCAAACCCAGACGCCCCAGTAAGCAGGGACGTACCGATTTTGACGACAAGCGTTTTTATATCAGTCGGGATAGTATTCAAGTTCGACCTTGCCGATGCGGATTTGCACGCCTTCTTTGGCGCCCATGCGTTGGAGGGCTTTCATGATGCCCATTTTTTTGAGTCGTCGTTGGAAGTGACGTACGGCTTCTTCATTACTGAAGTCGGTCATGCGTACTGCGCGGTTCACGTTTTTGCCGTCGATGAAATAGCCTTCGCCTTCACGTTCGATGGTATACGGCGCTTCGTATGAATACTCGGCGTCTTCAGCGACGACGGGTTCGCCTTCTTCTTCTTTGCGGACTTGTTCCACTAGGGTCCAGACGTGCTCGAGGAGGGGTTCCAGGCCATCGTGTGCCATGGCGGAAATGGGAAAGGCGTCGGAGAATTCTTCTTGGAGCGATTCAAATCGTTCGTTGTATTCGGTGACGTCAACTTTATTAAAGGCGATTACTGCTGGGCGCGTGGCGAACATGTCGCTGTGTTGCATGAGTTCAGCGCGCAAGGTCTCGATGGTTTCCACGCAGTCTTCATCGCCGAGGTCGATGATGTAGAGGAGGACTTTCGTACGTTCGATATGGCGTAAGAAGTCATGTCCAAGACCTTTCCCATCAGCGGCACCTTCGATGATCCCGGGGATATCGGCGATGGTCATGGATCGATAACCGGAGAGATTTGCGATACCAAGGTTCGGGCTGATGGTCGTGAATGGATACGGCGCGATTTTCGGGTTGGCTCGCGTAACGGCGCTCAAAAACGTGGACTTCCCCGCGTTGGGAAGGCCGACAAGACCAACTTCGGCGATCAATTTGAGTTCAAGAATAAAATCGTGGTCGTCACCGGGTTCACCAAGTTCCGCGAAACGGGGCGCGTTGTTTTCAGGGGTTCTGAAACGCGCGTTGCCTTTACCACCACGGCCACCGCGTGCAGCTAGGAATCGTTCACCGGGCTCTTTGAGATCGCGAATGAGATCGCCGGAGTCGTGATCTTTGACGAGGGTGCCGATAGGCACTTTGACCTCAACATCAGGGCAACCACGACCGTGTTTGTCGCGACCGAGTCCGTGTTGACCGCGATCACCGATCCAGTGCGGATGGTGTTTTACATATTGGAGGGAATTGAGTCGGGGATCAACGACGAAGTAAACGCTGGCACCATTGCCGCCATCGCCACCGTCAGGTCCACCTTTCGGCACGAACTTTTCGCGCCGAAAACTGGTACAGCCGTTACCGCCTCCACCCCCACGGGCGAACACACGAGTTCTATCGACAAACATAACGGCACGGTGCAGTGCGCGAAATTACTCGGCGGCCGCGTCCACGACGTCGACGCACTGTTTGCCTTTTTTGAAAAACCGGAATTTCACAACGCCGTCCGCGAGCGCAAAGAGCGTATCGTCTTTACCGCGACCGACATTTTCACCCGGAGCAAACTTGGTTCCGCGCTGGCGCACGATGATGTTGCCGGTGATAACGTGTTCACCGCCATACTTCTTCACGCCCAGCCGCTGTGCTTCACTATCGCGACCGTTTCTAGAGCTACCGCCTGCTTTCTTATGTGACATGGTTCAAAAATTCCTTAGCCTTTAATCTCAACGACTTTGAGTTCCGTAAACGATTGCCGATGTCCATACGTACGCACATAACCCTGGCGCCGCTTCTTCTTGAACACGCGAATTTTCTTAGCACGATCCTGTGCGAGGATTTGGCAGATGACTTTCGCCTTACTCAGTTTCTTCGGTTCAACGACAATCTTGTCGTCTGTCGCGAGCAGGGCGATGTCTTCCAATTCCACTGTGTCGCCCACCGGTGCATCGAGTTTTTCGATGCGAACGATGTCGCCCTGTGCCAACTTGATTTGTTTGCCGCCCGTATTCACGACCGCGTACATGACTGTTTTCTCCTTTGGGGGCGTCTTGCGCCCAGCCGACTATTGTAACTGATGTTGGGCAGCAAATGCAGCTGCCGCTTTTCGAAGCTCCGCGACGCCCGATAACGAGGCCAAATAACTAGACTTGGCATTGCGGGGTGATGGCAGATTGACGGTTCGAGTTTCCAAGCGGCCGAACGCGCCCTCCGCCACGATCTCGTGTGAATTGTCCGTGGCTTTCGGGTCCGCTACGACGCGTACCTGAGTCTCATCCGGACCAATGCCCGCAAGACTGAGCGCCGCGGCCACGTTGACGTTCTTCGGAAATGCCTTACAGGCCTCACGCGCCGAACCCGCGAATACTTCCGTGGCCTCGGTTAGCGCATCCAAATCGATATTGTTTTCGATTAGGTACGGCGCGCCTTCAAGGCCTTTCGGCGGTTTCCGTGTGGTGAGAACCACGGTATGAAGTCCCGCCTCGACCGCGGATCGAATCCCGTCCAATCCGCACAATGCCCCTGAGGGTACATGTAGATCAACATTGTGTGTACGGGCCTGCTCAAAATATTCCGGGTGATCCATGAGCCCACCCACGCTGAGTACCAGGCAGTTTCGGTGATGCTTCATCGCCGCATCAAGCACATCATTGATGGCCTCTGATGCTGCGCATTCCACCAGGAAATCCACCTGGGCTGCGTTCTCGTCGAGCGAGCAAATCTCGGCATCCAGAAGAAACGTTGCTTTGAGTTTTTGGGCGTTTGCCAACTCTACATCAGTCAATGCGACGATTTTCGCGGGAATATCGCCTTTTTGCAGGGCGATACAGAGGTCTGCGCTAATGTTGCCGCAGCCGACAATGCCGACTTTCATTTCGTTCATTAGGATTCTCGATTCAGGCGGCCCGGCTCCGCGTCTACACCGTGGCAGCCTGCAATTCATACGCCGGGAAGTGATGGTCGTAAACAGCGCATGGTATCAATCATAAGTAGGATGGGTCAATCAAATCACTCGATGGAGCACTTAGCCCCAGATTCCCCAAACGTTCAATACTTCAGATCGCCCCATTTAGGGGCATTTTGTCAATAAAGGACACAGGCCAGCTACCCGCCGGTGGTATCCAGATGGATCGATCACCTGTACCCAGTTGTCCAGTTTGACTTTTTCGGGTTACTACGGTAAAGTTTTGTCGGTTTGACAGGTGCGGAGGGGGAGTCTGCCTAGTGGACGGCAGTCTTCTTGGTGCAGGCGGAGCCCTATCAGAGCGGATCTTCCCGGTAAGTGCATACCCGGAGTGGGTTTAGAGGAGCGTCTTGAGCAGATACTCCCCAGAAATCATTGAGCAGGTGCGTGCTGCCAATGACATTGTGGATATCGTCGGCGGTGTGCTGGAACTCAAGCCATCAGGCGGCGGTCGATTGGTGGGTTTATGCCCCTTTCATCAGGAAAAAAGTCCTTCTTTTACGATTAGCCGTGACCAGCAGCGATTTTTCTGTTTCGGCTGCGAGGCGCATGGTGATGTGTTTGGTTTTATCATACAAAACGAAGGCCTGACATTTATTGAGGCCTTGCGTTCATTAGCTGACCGTGGCCGGGTTCACCTACCGGCACCAACGGAGGCTGAAGGCCGAGAGGAAATGCTCCGGTCACGTTTATTGGACTTGGGCAAATGGGCGCAATCGCGATACACCGAGGCAATAGCGTCTCCAACAGATGGCACAAGCGCAAACGAATACTTGAAGACCCGTGCATTGAATACAAAAACCACTGAAAAATTTGGCGTTGGATGCGCACCGGACGGATGGCGCTTTCTGTTGGATGCGCCCCGCAAGAAGGAATACAGCGAAGATTTGCTTTTGCAATCCGGTCTTGTGAAACGAGGCGATCGCGGATCGTGTTATGACCTCTTCCGCAATCGCTTGATGTTTCCGATTCGAAACCCGAGCGGCGATGTGGTCGCGTTTGGCGGCCGCGACTTGAGCGGCGATGCTCCGGGCAAGTACATCAATTCGCCAGAAAACGCAGTCTACAAAAAGAACCGTACGCTGTATGGCGTATACGAAGCGCGCGATGCGATGCGCAAAGAAAACCGGGCGGTGTTGGTCGAAGGGTACTTCGACGTGCTGCGCTGCCATGAAGCGGGATTGCAGAACACCGTCGCCACGTGCGGCACTGCCCTCACATCATTACAAGCAAGTTTACTACGACGGTATGCGCGTGAAGTCGTCATGCTGTTCGATGGCGATTCGGCGGGGATCAAGGCCGCACTAAAAGGCGTCGCAATTCTGACCGCAGCTGACCTTTCAGTCCGAGCTGTAGCATTGCCCGATGGACAAGATCCGGATGACTTTGTCCGCGATAAAGGCGCACAAGCCTTGCAAGACTTGGTCGCAAATGCAGAGAACTTTGTTTCTTTTTATGTCCGGTGGAGTAAAGATCGCCTCCAGACGATTGAAGGTCGCACGGAAGTCGCACGTGAACTATTCGGAATACTGCGCGGGCTGTCCGACGAAATGCGTAGAAGCGAGTATTTGAAATTGGTCGCATCTGAATTACAGATGGATCCGTGGATAATTCGCAACGAATTCGATCGGGCACCCAGCGAAGATCGAAACACACGGCAAAGCACCGCCGAGTCGGAAGAGCGCGCGACACCAAAACTGGTCCGAGACGACCTGAATTTTGTGGCCGCATTGTTGCGATCACCGGAACTCGCGGACCGCGTTAGGGATGGACTAAAAGGCGTTTCACTCGCGAGATCACCGATAACGGTCGTCATGAAAGAGATCATCCAAGGCAACCGAGGCGCGAGTTTGACGGGAAACGAGGCGGCAGAAGCGCTATATGACGCGGCGTCGAATCTTGACCCCGATCAGATTAAGGACGCAGAGACCCTGGTAAACCGCCGAATGAATCGGATGCGGCGGGATGCATTGAAGTTGAAGATTACGCGATTGCAAGAGGAACTTTCCGCAGCGACACGGTCGGACGACCCGGATGATCCGGGCAAGGCGACGGCGCTACTGCAGGAAAAAATAAGCATAGAACGTGAAATAGAGGCGATTGGAGCGGTGTGAGTGCCGTCGCCTTTTTGCTGATGGGAAGCTAATTCGTTAGCGATATTCTAGTGCGGAGAACGTAATGCCGACAACGACACAAAAACCGAAATCGAAAAAAGACCGGCACGATGCATTAAAGCTGGCCAAGGGTAAAGGCAAAGTCACCCTTGACGAGCTGAACGACATCCTGCCTCAAGACGCCAGCGTCGAAGACATCGACGAAATGATGGTGATGTTGAGCGGGATGGACATCGACATCGTCGATGACATGCGGGTCGACACGGAGACGCAGCAAGCCGAACGCCAAAAGGCGATCAAGGCGCGTCAGGTGGAAGCGCGTAAAGAAGCGGCGCAATCGCGGCTCGAGCGGGCCGACGACCCGGTCCGGATGTATCTGCGTGAAATGGGCCGTGTGCCATTGCTCACGAAAGACCAAGAAGTCGCCATCGCGAAACGGATCGAAGAAGCCGAATTCGAGTTGATGGACGTCCTTCTGAGCACGACGTATACGTATAAAGAAGTGCAGATGTTGGCGGCTCGAGTATTGGCCGGTCGACTGAACGTCACGCAGATTACAGAAATCGAAGACACGAAAATGCAAGACAAGCTCGTTCGTCGGTTGCCTGAAATCGTCGAACTGCTGATTAAGTATCAAGAAGATATCGACGGTCAAGATAAACGTGCGCGCCGTACAGACTTGACCGAAAAGAGCTTGATGAACATCCGTAAACGCATCTCCGAGTATCGGGGACTGCAAGCGGAATTGGTACGTGAACTTCACCTAAAGAATAAAGAGATCATGAAGATCTCGCGCAAGATCAAAGGCCTTCGCCGCCGCATCTTCTCCGCGCGGGATGAAATTCAACGTGTTGAACAAGAAGTCGATTGTGGTGCCGATGATGTACATGCCATCGCGGTGAAATTGCGCCGTTCGGTATCGGTTGCGGATGAACTTGGCGTCGATCCCGACGCGATTTTTGACGCGGAACGCCGCATCAATCTGGCGCAACGGAAAATCGAACACATCGAGACCGATGCCCGTCTGGAAGCAGATCAGATTACGGACCTCATCGACATCATCAAGGAAAAAGAAGAGAAGATCTACAAGGCGAAGATGGAGTTGGTAGAAGCAAACCTACGCCTCGTCGTCAGTATCGGCAAGAAATACACCAACCGCGGAATGTCATTCCTGGATTTGATTCAAGAAGGCAACATCGGCCTGATGAAAGCGGTCGACAAATTCGAATACCAACGCGGTTACAAATTCAGCACCTATGCAACGTGGTGGATTCGTCAGGCCATCACGCGTTCGATTGCTGACCAGGCACGGACTATTCGTATTCCGGTGCACATGATCGAGTCCATCAACAAACTCGTGCGCACAAGCCGACGCCTGGTCCAGGAATATGGTCGCGAACCTACGGCGGAAGAAATCGCTGAAGTCATGGAGATGTCGGCGGACAAAGTTCGCAGCATTCTCAAAATCGCGCAAGAAGCGATTAGCTTGGAGACGCCGGTCGGTGATGACGGCGATAGTAACTTCGGTGATTTCATCGAAGACAAAGCCGCAGAATCGCCAGCGAACGCCACCGCCTTTAGCGTCTTTCAAGAGCGCCTAGATGACGTACTCGGATCGCTGACCGAACGAGAAGAGAAAGTCTTGCGTCTCCGCTTCGGACTCGGCGATGGATACCCGCGAACGCTCGAAGAAGTCGGCAGCGTCTTCAACGTAACCCGCGAACGCGTCCGCCAAATAGAAGCAAAAGCGCTCCGTAAAATGCGCCACCCAACGCGCGCACGCGATCTCAAACCATTCGTGGATTGGAACCTCACCACCTAAACGGCGAGGCCATCACCATGAAGGCGATTGCCTGCTATCCTCCATACTCCCCGAACGCTCCCGCAGCGTTCGGGTTCCTACGGGCCCGGAGCTCAGTTGGTTAGAGCAGGTGACTCATAATCACTTGGTCCCAGGTTCGAGTCCTGGCGGGCCCACCAGTTCAAGTCTTTGTTGTCACAAACGTTATCGACTTAAATCGAATCCATTCCCTAACCTCTCTGCGCTCCCAAGTCAGCACTGAGTCAGCACGCGGACCGAAGAGTTGTACTTATTTCAACTGGCCTGTCCCCAATTAGGCCCCATTTAAGCCAAGTTCTAGAATCTGGGTTCGTTTTGATATTGTCACCCGAAATTCGTATCCGAGCTTAGGAGGAATTCCACTACAGAATTCCCGGGTGATATAGGGGACTGGAGAGTTTGACATGATCGATCGGCTACTTAGCCAAGAGTGGGTTGGCCTTCTCTGGGCCGCGGTGGTTCTGGCGAGCGTTATTACGGTGTGGGCACTTGGAAGGCGGGTCGATCGGACGTGGATGAGGCGATCGATCAAGGTCGTTGGTGCAGTCACGGCATTGCTCGCATTGGCCATGGGTGTCGGCTCCCTTGTGCACGTCCGTAGAGTAATCCAGGACGACGCACGTTATCCGATGCCGGGCAAATTGTACGATGTGGGCGGGCACAAGATGCACATCATGGCAGACGGCGAGCGTCGCTTGACGCCGGATGGCCGAAGCCCCGCAGTTCTCTGGTTACCCGGTGCGGGAGGCCAGGGGTTGGGCCTTTCTCATCTTCACAAGCAGATGGCGAAGGAAACCCGGTCAATATTGTACGACCGTAGCGGGGTGGGTTGGAGCGAGATTGGACCCTACCCACGGTCCGTAGGGAGAGAGGTGAAGGAGCTAAAGGCACTCTTGGATGCCGCTGGCGAGTCGGAACCTTTCGTAATCGCGAGCTACTCCGTGGGCGGCCTGCTTGCGGCGAAGTACGCCTACACGTATCCAGATGACGTCGCTGGTCTAGTGCTTTTCGAGCCGCTACCCCCCGGAAGGGAAGGCGATATTCTCGTACCTATCCTCGAAGGATTGGGTACGGCGAGTCGTCTGGTCGGCTGGGGCACCATGTTTGGCGTGCTTTCACCTGACGCGATGAAGAAGAATAAGAAGTCCCTGCCTGGACCTGAAAACATGGACGCCGTAATGGCCCGAGGAGCGGGTCGTGTCGGCGCCAGTCGTTCGAGCAGTGATTTCTTCTTCCAGCTTGCCGGGGACCGGGAAGATTTGGTTAGGGAGCCGGGATCGCTTGGCGACATCCCGGTGTTGGTGGTCGAGCGTGAAGGGCAGTTTGATCCGGAGAGAGTGATGGAGAACATGGGGCCAGACTTAGCGGCAATCTTAAGCTGGGGCTCGGGCAAGAGCCTGGGCAAGGACGAGACCATGAGTCTTGAAACGCTACAGGGAATCATGGCGGAAAGTCTCGGGAAAGACAGTTGGCAGCGGTTCGTTGAATTCTGCCAAGAGTCAAAAGATCTTTACCGAGACCTCTCTTCGAAAGGCAAGTTGGTCCACAGCCCCGACGGCGCGACCCACTCCATACCCTACGAGAAGCCAGAGTGGGCATTGGATCGCATCCGCGAGATGGTGGCAACGGTTACGTCTTAAATAGGGACAGTAACCATTTACTAGACAATCACTATCGACGACTACCGCAATCGAGCATCTGTGGTATACGTGAAAAGCCCCGGCATCTTCTGGAGACACCAGGCTATACATTTGCCAATAGGCCGACAGCAGGTTCAGGTCTAGAAATCGATTTCCTTCGTTGAGCCGTCGGTCATTTCGACCGCAAGTCGGCACATCTGGCCCTTGGCCGGACTGCGCCTAGCGGTGCGCGGTGACACGTACGCCAGCATTGCGCAGCCAGTGTTGGATCGCCTGAACGCTGCACAGGACTGCGAAACTGTATCCATGATTCACCTGATGGGCGTTATTCAGGATGCGGAAGCGGTAAAGGCGATGCGAACGTAAGCCGCGAAACTAGAGTCGCATGCGCGGAACGCCACCTTATTCCGGCAGAGGCATTCCTTTTAGGATGTAAATAATTCGTTCTTTAAGAAACTGGAAAATGATTGACGTAAGTCCACCGGGTGCAAACGTAAATCCCTGCGCAGGCTTGGAGCAGCTCACCGTATAAATATGCTTCATGGTCATATCTCCGTGTTTCGCAAACAACCGTCGCTTCTAAGAACCCAGTATAACCGATATTTTTGACCTGCACTTGGCCGCGCGGGTCTGAACTCCACAGGGGGCGGCTTAAGGTGCTTGGCCCTTGGTCGCGGGTCATTGTTTCACGGCGCTCCACGTACCATGGGTACCGATAACTTGTCCATCCCACACAATAAAGACGCCACTAATCGAGGAATCCCCGACGAGCCGACCGATGTAAATGGCGTCACCTTGCGGAATAACCTGTCGCAGTATGAACTCGGAGCCGTTTACTTCCCACGTGAGGGTACCGTCCAGCGGTGTGCTGCCACCAGGCGCAATAAACGATGCGGCTTCACCGTTCGCCAGGAGATTCAGGCCCACGTCTCCAGCGATATAGGACACGATCATTGTCCAGTCGCCCACAAGCCCACTACCCTCTGGACAACCGGGCAGAATTACCAGCGATACGATTAGCATTGTGAGTAGCGCTGTGCGTTTTGTCATTGGTGCTCTCCCTTAGTCATCCCTCCCACCCTCCAACTCCATGAGTACAGCGTACAGCGAATCCAACACGACAGCCAAGAACATCGCCGCGCTGAGTAGCATCATGTTCCAAGTGAGGCCGGTCATGTCTTCACGCCTGTGAACGTTTGCGAGTCTCCAACCGAGCTAACAGATGTGCTTCCACACTTCGCTAGGCAAACTTAGATACTCTCCGCCGGGGCATCGCCCTCCAATGGCATCAAGGCCCGCTAGTCGTCGCCTTACTCCCCTCGCAGGTTGACAGAGGTGTCCATTGTATACCGCAGACTGTACCGTGCCTGTTTCAACTCTCACCGCACCGATATCCGAAAGCATATCTTAAGGGATCACATCGTCCGCCGATTCTTGACTTTTCGTGGCAGTTCGTGACACTTTCCAATAGCTGTAAGTTATTGGTCTGCTACTTCTTTGCAAGTAGTGGCCGTTCACAGCAGTTCCTCCGGACTGCCTTACACCCAGGACGTCGTTGGTTCGAGTCCAACACCGCCCAACGCGGATTTGGAAACGGCTGAGGTGGTACCGGCCCTGCAAAATCGGTCTGAGGCGAACCACATGGACTCGAAGTCACTCTCATCGGACGAACACTACCCGCCGAGTTCGGCATCCGAAGTAACAATCGAACCCGTCCGTTCCCTTACACTTTTCTCAATGGCCACGTCTGGAGTTTGTCTATTGGTCGGCACATTGGTGTTCGGCTGGTCGATTGGCGGGCTCATCGTCCTGTATGCGCTCGAAAACGTGGTGCTGTATTTCGTCGCGATTGCCATGACGTTCGCCATTTGGCGCCTGCAACGGCTCACGATATTCGAAATGGTCACGACCTTCTTCCGGGACGGCACGTTTGTGTTGTTCATCCTGTGCGCCCTCTTCGTTGCGGTGGGGCTGGGTCAGGCGTTTGTCATGTACGGAGCTATTCTGTCCGGTAGTCTGGACTTCGAAGGAAGCAAGGACCAGCTCGTGCGTGCCTTGCGTGCGGATCTTCTCGGCGGGTTGTGGATATTCTTTGTGGTGTTCATCTTCGTCGAAATACGGTCATACCGAAACGACTTCGTTGGCGGCGGTGAACGGTTCTTGCGAAGTGAAGCGAGTTTTTTCCTAAGTCGAGTCGTGCCCCGGATGTTCGTGACGTTTGTGTTTACGGCCGTGGTCGCGTTTCTAACGATGGACGCCCAGCGACCGGACCTCATCGCGCCCCTCTTCGTGGTGCTGGCGACGGTCTTGGATATGCGCCTCTACTCATCGGATCGCCGTGCATTGGCCAATGTAGCGGCCACACGTCGCATGACAAATATAGGGCCGGACAACGATACTGGTTGACAACCGCGCCAGCTTCCAAAATCGTCGTAAGTGTACCGCTCGACGACGTCGCCATTCACATCTGTCAGCGCGACGACGTTGTACAAGTCGTCTTGAATGTAATAGTGCGTTTCGAGTCCAGGTTGACCATCCGTGTCGCGATACATCGCGACGATCTCATCGATGTAGACGCCGTAGACCCATTCGGCTACGACTGCGCCGTTGCCATCGAGTTCCAGCATGATGCGGTCATCGTCATAGATGAAATATTGCGACGCTTCATTCGGGCCGCCTGGGTCCAACGTCCGTCCGACGACTCTGCCAGCAGCGTCGTAGTGATAGCGAAGAGCAACGCTACCGGCGACAGGTTTGTCTGAGCCCATATCCTTGAATCGGAAATCAGCCGATTCACCGACGCCAAGTCCCGCATCGCCGCCTGGAGGAATGCTCGTTGTTGCTTCGATAGTCTCGACTTCACTCGCGCCATCGAGATCGAGTTTGACCGTGATGTCATTGTCTTTGACCTCGATCTTGAGGTCATGCCAAACACCGTCCGGAATCTCGATCTCAACGCCGCCAAGTTCGTCCACGGCGTCCTTGTCCCACTCGCGTAAGAACACACCATCCGGCTGAATCGTGACGGCGAGGAATCGCCACTCATGCTCATCCGGACCAACCCCGAACTCCATCACACGCAGCAAAACCTGCGCATAATGTTCCGGACCATACGGCTCCGGCGGAGGCGGAGAAGCCGTATCCACACGCCAAAATCGCAGCTCAAATTTTGTCAGGTCATCCGGCGCAGATTCCCAAATCAAACGCCCCGAGCCGGGCGAATCTTCGGTAATGTAATCGCTTACTTCTACCCAGCTTCCGGACTCCGTGCGGGACTGATTGAGGAATTGAGTGTTACTAGGTACGACCCCCGTCGCGCTGTTCACCAGTTCCTTGAGCCGCCCGAGTGCGTCATACCTATACGACCTCCCCGCAGTAGTGCGGTCACTCAGACGTCCCGCAGCGTCATACCCAAAATCGCCGTCGGGGGTGGACGCATACTGATGCAACTTTTCGCCCGTGCCCGTCAGTTCGTACGAAGGGTCGATGCGATTACCCGCAACATCGAGTGTATAGTTCGTCGTGCTGCTGCCCGCCGTCATGCGGTCGAGTTCGTCGTATCCGTACGTGTGCGGTGTGGCGGTAGCGAGCGGTCCCGCGCGCATGTCGCGACTGGTGCGGTTGTAGTTGTTGTCCCACGTGTTCGCGCGGTCGTCGAGCGTTACGTCTGACGCATTCGTGTGCGTCGTGACCGCCGGTCAGGTTCCGCTATTTGGGCAGGCTGTCCAGAAACAACCGGCAAACGGGTTCCGGTTGAAACGATTGGAGGATGGCTTGTGGGTCTAGGGGCAACCCTTCCACTTTGCGCATCGCTGCCCACAGCATAAACATTTGCGTGAAGGAGCAGGGGGGCACGTCCTTTTGCCATTGCGTGAGCCAGACCCAGGTGTGAAACGAGGCGTGCGTGCGCTGGCCGTGATAGGCCGATTTCTGATCCCCGTGTTTCATTTGCCGCAGCGCAGTGTAGTACGCGACTTTGTAGGGTTGCCCGTCGAAGTCGTTGACTTCGATGTCCACCTTCCGCTCTTCGGAACATTCGTCCATGAACGCAATCACGGTATCCCCGTCACCCAGGAGAATCTTGCCGATCAAACCGCAGATCACGTAATTCGCCGGGGCTTCGGGATCGAACAGCGCGTTCCATTCAATCGGACGGTTCTCTTTCTTGTGTTGCATTTCCAGCGCATCCCAAAACTTTTCCAACAGTTCTGGATTGAGAACGCCGTCCAACGCCAGTTCCATCGCGGCAAGGGAAAATAAGTACCTTTCAACGCTGTACAGATGCCACGAAGAACAATCGGCCAGGGAGACGTCGAGCGCTTCCCGCTTTCGCTCGTCGACAAACGCTCGAACCGTGTCAATCTCGGGCGGCACCGGCGAGCCCTGCCAGCAGTACAAGTGACGAATCACGTCCTTTATGGCCAGGTCGGCACTGATCATGTAGCCAATCGTGGTCTTGTCTTTCCAAAATTCCGGATCACAGTTATAACGTATCAGGTCACCTGGAACCTCCCGGCTTGCAAGGACATGCTCGGTCAGCGTGGGAATCGCGTCTTCAATCTGTTTTCGTTGTCCGGTCATCGTCCTATTATCGCTCCTGCCGCCCGCCCAGCCAATCGTATAACCCGCCGCCGGCGCGGCCACCAACCTCGTCGCCGACCATACCGCCGCCAAAGGCACCGATGACGCCCGTGGCGATTGCACCGGGACCCGTCTGGATACCCAGTATTAACCCGGCTGCGCCGCCCACGCCGCCGCCGATCTCGCCGCCAACCGTCTCGCCCCCGAACACGGCCCCCGACCGCTTCAGTGAATCGTGCGTAAACGGTAGGTTCGTAACCCCCATAGACGCCATCATCTCCTGAAAGAGGATGTCTTCCCGGTGAGCGGCTTGCGCTTGCGACACGTACAGCACGGCTCCAGCCGCAAGTCCAACGCCCGGCAAGGCCTTGGTCACACGGCCCAACACGCTTTTGCCCTTGGCCGCTGGATGAACCTTCACCTTCACCTTCCCTCCCTCGACCGAGGCAAACCGTACACCGCGTGTCCACAACCGGTGGCTCACCTTGTTGACGAGATTCTCGATCGCGAACGGGCTTGCACCCATGATCAACCACTTCGCTTTCGTGGTATCCCCTTGCGCCGATCGGAGAGCCCTCGAAATAGCGTTCGCGGTACCTATGTTTCGATCTCCCCACGGGCGAGATACCACTCAGCTTCGAGGACGGGATTCTCAAGTTTCGCACAACGGGCCATCATAGAGGCGCAGCGTTTTTCGTTTCCTTGGCTGCGGTTACAAGTCGCGAAGTAAAACATAGCTTGCGTAAGTCGCCGACGCTGGAGGAGATCTTTCTTTGCGGATTCCACTGCATCGTTGAGCATTCGGCTTCCGCAGATCGCGTGCAACACGTCCGCTTCCGCTTTCTCTCCTAGGGCAAATAGCGCGAGCGGTCCGGGCCAGTACTCGATTCGACGATTGCCTGCCAACATCTCCAAATAGTGTATTGCTTGTTTCCTAGCCGTTTCATCCCCTGCGGCCACGCCCGCGTACCATAGCAGCATGCCGAACGACACGCCGCCTGCATTGTCGGCGAGTTTTATGGAGCCAATCGAAATACCTTCGACTCCAGCGCGAAACGTCCGAATTGCTTCGGTTCGGTTTCCCAACAACCATTGGATTGTCCCAACAAACTCCAAATAGGGTTGTGATTCACCCTGAAGTTTAGCGCTCGCCAGCTCATTGGCACGAACGTGCTCCGTCAGCGCGATGTCCAATCGACCCAAAGCTAGCATCGCTAGAGCGTGCGTAGACAATGTGCCCGAGTCATCAGGGTTCACGGCCAATTCGACCTGACAACGTTCGGCCGCGTCGGCGTATCTATGCTCGAAGAGCATGTCCCAGGGATCGAAATTAGAATCCGTGATAGATATTTCCTTTCGCATCGTAGGTGATGGCCCTCACCTCCTCAGATAGATTCCACTTCCATACCTGATTTTCGAGCGATCGCTTACCAGAGACACTGCGAGGCTTTATGTCCGCGTATCTATACCCGGTGGTAACTGAACCTCTTCCGAGCACCTCCACATCTATTCCCCTTTCCCCGGGCCGGACGGCAAATCTGAAGCTAACCCCAGGATACTTCTGTTGCAGAAAATCTGCAATCTGTAGATGCATGGCGTTCCCAAACGTTGTCGTGCCGAACACGCCTTCGGGCGGCGAAACCTTTCCGATCAACTGCGCACTTGCTAGAGAGGTCTCAGAAACCGCAGCGGCACGACCGCGAAGCGCCGCGTTTCCCTTTGGAGTCTCCTTTACTACGACGGCACGATTGCGCAGCGCCGTGTTCCCTTTTGTAGCTCCATATGCGACAACGGTTCCGCCAGCTTGGTTTCCCGCAGCACCGGAAATTCGTTCGAGGTATTCTTCGTAATCAATTTCGCCGTTACTAAAGGCGACTTGCGCATCCTTCATTTCTGTGGCAATCGTGTATCCGGTGACGAATCCCACAATCCCTATACCGAAATCGGCCAGTCCGTGTGCTCCAGCTTGGAGAGAGCTTTCACCAGCGAGCAGCCTTGCATTGGTGTTCTGAGCGTAGATCCCACGGTAGTTAATGTCGTCCGCGAAAACCTCTACTCCGTAGTACGAGCCAAATCCGTGAACGGTCCCCGATTCCACCGCGTCCGTTCCAGCGAAATACAACTGTTTACCGATGTTCCCTATCGCGCTGACAGTTTGACCCGGCAATCGTATCGCTGCATCGTAGCCACCCGCAAAGAAACCTCCTGCACCTGCCACAAATTCCTCAATGCTCAAAGTGCCATACGGATCGTTGTGCGTCCATGGATTGTTGCCGACATAGGCGTATGCATTTCCGAGGTTATTGTTATCACCCCAGGGGCCGATGGTGTCGATTCGGAGGAAGCGGCCCATCGCTGGGTCGTAGTAGCGCGTGCGGTAGTCGTACAGTTCGAGCGTCTCATCCCAACGTCTGCCGTTGAATAAGAAAATATTGCCGTACGCAGTCTCGTTATCTTGTCGCGCGACGCCTGCGCCATCGTAGATTGTCGGGTAACCGTAGTCGTCGTACGAGTAGCGCTCGACGACTACGCCATTCGCATCGGTCAGTGCTACCACGTTAAACAGATCATCCTGAATGTAGTAGTAGGTCTCGTCGTAACCAGGTTGACCGTCTGTGTTCCGATACATCGCGATGATTTCGTCGATGTAGACGCCATAGACCCATTCGGCGATGACTGCGCCATTGCCATCGAGTTCGAGCATGATGCGGTCGTCGTCGTAGATGAAGAATTGCGAATCATTCGCGCCGCCCGGGTCTAACGTGCGTCCAACGACACGGCCAGCGATGTCATAGTGGTAACGCAAAGCAACGCTGGCCGCGACGGGCTGGTCGGTCTTGATATCCTTAAACCGGAACTCAGCCGATTCGCCGACGCCGAGTCCTGCATCTCCACCCGGCGGGATGCCTGTCGTTGCTTCGATGGTTTCAACGTCTGTCGCACCATCGAGATCGAGTTTCACCGTGACTTCATCATCCCCCTTCAACTCAATCGTGAGGTCGTGCCAAACGCCGTCGGGTATGTCGACCTCGACGCCGCCGAGCTCATCGACCTCATCCTCATTCCACTCGCGTAAGAACACACCATCGGGTTGAATCGTTAGCGCTAAGAAGCGCCACTCATGCTCATTCGTCCCCGGCCCGTACTCGAACGCACGCAACAACACCTGCGCATAATGTTCCGGACCATACGGCTCCGGCGGCGGGGTAGGAGCCGTGTCAACGCGCCAGAATCGCAACTCAAATTTTGTTAGGTCTACCGGTGCGTTCGTCCAGAGAAGTCGTCCTGCGCCTGCGGAGGATTCACGGATATAGTCGTTCTCTTCGATCCACGTGCCCGACACCGTCGTCGACTGATTCAAGAACGCAGTATTCCCCGGCACGACGCCCGTCGCGCTATTAACCAGTTCCTTGAGACGACCAAGCGCATCGTACCTATACGACCTCCCCGCAGTCGTCCGGTCGCTCAGACGTCCCGCCGCGTCGTACCCAAAATCGCCTGCGGGGGTCGACGCGTATTGATGCAGCTTTTCGCCCGTACCCGTCAGTGCATACGATGCATCCGTGCGATTGCCCGCAGCATCGAGTGTGTAATTTGCCGTGCTACTTCCCGTCTCCATGCGGTCGAGTTCGTCGTAACCGTAGTTGTGTGTAGTTTGCAACGACGCCGGTCCTGCGCGGATGTCGCGACTGGTGCGGTTGTAATTCGCGTCCCACATGTTTTCGCGTTCATCCAACACCGTCGTCGGACTGTTCGCGTCGGTATGCTGCGTGCCCTTTACCTTTAGGCCGGACACATCGGTGTCGTAGGTGTATTCCGTCTTGACTTCGGAATTGATGGTTTGTTCGGCGCGACGTCCACCCACATATTTCAAATCAAGAAACGAAGCGCTGTCCACGGAAAGAGTGCTGGGACGACCCGCGTTGTTGTGGGTGTAACCGAGGTTGCGGTTGTTGAATGTCTTACTATTCGCTAGGCCCGTGTGTTCGTAATCAGTGGATAACCCTCACGACAGGTCAATCTCTTGCAACATCTTTTCGAATTCGTCGATAGGCAGATTGAACTTCTTCCCGATATCTATCACGGATCGGAGCGTTGCCTGCAAGAACTGGCTTCGGACCTCACCCTGAGACGCGTAACGCAATTTGGTCATATCTAGCTCTATCGCGACCGGCAACTCTCCATTTTCTGGATCAATCGTCTCGTACTCGGGTGACTCTTGTTCGTGCTCGCCATACCGCAGAATTAGCCCTATCCACGAAAACGGAGCTCCCGACAAGAAGCAACTTTGAATCATCGTCGCTTCAACCAACTCTCTCACCTCGGTCATCGTTTCTATAGAGAATCGGACTCGCCCTGGTACCAGTGCAACTGCACCCACCACCAGTTGTCTTCCATGCTTGGGCTGATTCATCGGTTTGTTCGGTTTCCTGGAAGCGTATCGTCTCCGTGTAATCTACGGAAGCGCTCAATCAATCGGGTCTCATAGTCTCTCGACGCCTGCTTTGAATCAAAATTCCTAAGAATCCGAGATTCGAAAGCTTGGCCAGTCTCTCTTTGCAATGTCCGTACTTGCTGTTCGGCACGAATAGACTTCCCGTCTCGAATGCGAACGCCTTGAGTGCTTTCTCCAATCTTGAAAGTTCCTTTCGGTCCGCGGATCGCATAAACGTGCCCCTCGCCAACGAAGTCGAGCGAGTTCTTGTGGATTGTCGGACTCACTCCCTTTCTGGCCAAACTTAGCTGGTGGGCCTCTCTCGTTGCGAAATGGCCAAATTTACTCGACTCTCTTGCCGCCTTGCTCTCGGCGAGATTTGCCAGCAACCGACTGCGGAGGGCGGCTTGTACGGTGACTCGGGTGACGTTGGCAGCCTGCGCAGTTCGTGCTGATTGTACATAGGCGCTGCCGGTGATAAATGTCGAGACATTGAACAACGCCTCCCCCTGCGTCTCTAGATCACGATCGAGACGGTCGACGTAGTCACTTACCCCGCCCGCTATTAACGCACCGGTACCGCTCTCGTCGCCCGTTGCAATGTCAAAAATTGTCTCGACACCGCCCACGATCTCACGCCCAGTGCGAATTGGATGAAAAGCGTTGTCGCCCAGCGCATAAACAACTCCGACACCTCCTTTAACGAGACCGATCGGGCCGTTAATGAAAAACCCTTTGGCGACGCGCCCGCTATCCTGCGCGAAAAGAGAAACGTCCTCGAACGAAAGCAAGCCATACGGGTCGAGGAGCGACCAAGGATTGTTCCCTACGTAGGCATAAGCATTCCCCAAGTTGTTGTTGTCGCCCCAAGGTCCAATCGTGTCGATCCGCAAGAAACGCCCCATGGCGGGGTCGTAGTAACGTGTGCGGTAGTCGTAGAGTTTTAACTCTTCGTCCCAACGTCGACCGTTGAAGAGGAAGAAGTTTCCATACGCAGACTCGTTATCTTGTAGAGCAATGCCTGATGCATCGTAAATCGTTGGATACCCGTAGTCATCGTAGGTGTACCGTTCGACGACCGAACCATTTTCATCAGTCAGCGCGACGACGTTGTACAAGTCATCCTGGATGTAGTAGTGCGTTTCGAGTCCAGGTGTACCGGGATCCGTGTCTCGGTACATCGCAACGATTTCGTCGATGTAAACCCCATACACCCACTCGGCTACGACTGCGCCAGTCGTACCGTCCAACTCCAACATGATGCGATCGTCGTCGTAGATGAAGTATTGCGACGCTTCATTGGGCCCGCCCGGGTCGAGCGTTCGTCCGACGACTCTGCCTGCGGTGTCATAGTGGTAACGCAGATCAACGCTACCGGCGACGGGCTGGTCCGTACGAATTCCTTTGAATCGGAATTCGGCTAACTCGCCAACGCCTAATCCGACATCGCCGCCAGAGGGGATGCTCGTGGTCGCTATGAATCAGCTGACAAAGAAAAAGCCGAGGACTAATCAAGAACTCGGCTACTCGCGCCACTATTTCTAATTATCGCTCACGGAAGTTTGTGCTGTCGTACCGTCTCTCCTCGTTCATATGTAAGCCAGCCCGTATGCCACGGCTTTTCCGCGCCGGTCTGTGCGAGATGTTCATCGCTGGCAAATACAGCATGCTCAGGGTCAAACGCGCGAATTATCTCATCCAGCAGAGTCCGCGACATCTTCAGCTCCAACGCATCGCTGTCCAACACGACTGAGTTGATTACATACTGACTGTACGATCCGATGTCCGCCGAAAACGAAACGTTCTTTCCGTTCCACGCCGAGAACTGGAATCCTAATTCGGGAATTGGTTGTCTGTCGGAATCGCGCCGATTGACACTTAGGTTGCTCGCGATCGACTCCGCATTCACCGATACAGGAGACCGAAGTGCTTCTGCACGGGAATTTCCGAGGTTATACCATGTGGCGAAGTCGTCGAACTGTTTCCCTATTGCCACTAGATACTGGGAAATCCGCCTAGCCGCAGCTTCCTTTGATTCCTCGCGCTCTGACCAGTAGGCTCCGATAAACACAATAACTCCTCCATGTTGCAAGCCTACGGAGTGTAGCGGATTTCAATTCCCGTGATCCCCCGCTTGCTGAACAGAGCCCGCGTTGCGTTGGCTGCTGACTCCTCCGCAAAGTGCCACTGAATTGGAGTGCCATTCGCTGCCTCCAACTGTCGCCTTGCCTGTCTGACGAGTGCATTTCTACCCCGAAACCAATCCTGGAACGTCCCGTTCCGCACAAACGATGCATACCCTGGCCCCTTCGCTTCTAACAAAACGCCGCTAGAAACACCATCGAAATTTACACCATTGACACGATAGGCCTGCCCTACACGCCCAAAACGGGCTTGATAGAAGGCAGCTCGACCAGACATGGATTCGTTAACGCTAACCCATCTACCAAACAGTGCCCTAGCACTGGCCACCTGCCCGGTCTGGCCAGCGCGCGTGGCCGTCGCCTCAACGGCCTGTGCCCTGGCGAATCTTGGCAGTCCGACCCCTTTGTACCCTTGCGCTAGACTGGAGCCGCTCGCCCCGACGAACGCTACAGACCCAGCAAACTTGGATGAGCCAACGAATGCGCGTTGAACTCGCTCCTGGCCTTCAATCGCGCCGCCGGTGTTGAAATCGAGTCCTAAGCGCGCTTCGTCGAGTTCTGTGAATCCGACCAAGTCTGCCCCCACCATGAGCGGGCCGGACGCCGACGTAATCGCGCTCTCAATGTCGCCACCATTCACCCCGTAGTGCATCATGATCCGTTGTTCGTAGACTGCGGCGGTAGTCGACCATATTAGTTCCGGTGCGTCTCCTTGTAAGACAACCAACGCTCCCTGGCCCATCGCTCGGAGCTGTTCTCCAGCGCTCACCCCGTAGAAACTACGCCGCGCGGCTCGACCACTGTTCGTAAAGTAGCCGACATTAGTCGTGATGTTGATCGCCGTTTCTAACCAGTCCTTATCCCAAGCCCATTCCCCATACGGGTCGTTAAACGTCCACGGGTTGTTTCCTACGTAGGCGTATGCATTGCCTAAGTTATTGTTATCCCCCCAGGGACCAATCGTGTCGATGCGCAGGAACCTGCCCATCGCCGGATCGTAGTAGCGCGTGCGGTAATCGTAAAGTTCTAACGTTTCATCCCAACGTCTGCCGTTGAATAAGAAAATATTGCCGTATTGCGATTCAGTCTCGGCGTTGCCAAGTTCGTCGTAGATCGTGGGGAAGCCATAATCGTCATAGGCGTAGCGCTCCACAACGTTGCCTTGGTCATCCGCCAGGGCGACGACGTTAAATAAGTCATCTTGGATGTAGTAGTACGTCTCGTCGAACCCGGGTTGGCCATCGGTATTTCGATACATCGCGATAATTTCGTCGATGTACACTCCGTAGACCCACTCCGTGATCACTTCGCCTGAACCGTCGAGTTCCAGCATGATGCGATCATCGTCGTAGATGAAATATTGCGAGACCGGGGTCGTGTCCGGGTTTAAGGTACGTCCGACGACTCTACCTGCGGTGTCGTAGTGATAACGCAGACTCACGGCTGCAGCGACGGGTTGGTCGGTCTTCATCCCCTTGAACTTGTACCCGGCCAACTCGCCAACGCCGAGACCAAGATTGCCGCCGGAAGGAATGCTCGTCGTCGCTGCGATAGTCTCGACGCCTGTCCCACCATCCAGGTCGAGTTTTACCGTGACATTGTCGTCGTTGAGTTCGACCTTCAGGTCATGCCACTGCCCATCTGGAATTTCTATCTCGACGCCACCCAGTTCGTCGACTGCGTCTTCGTCCCATTCGCGCAGATAGAAACCGTCCGGCTGCAACGACACCGCCAGATAGCGCCACTCAAACTCGTTCGTACCAGGTCCATACTGCGTCGCGCGGAGGATGACTTGAGCGTAATACTCCGGGCCGTATACGGAACCGCCGGAAGTGTCGTGCTGGAATTGCAGTTCAATTTCAGTCAGGCCGACCGGGGTCTGGTTCCAAATCAAACGGCCCGCGCCGGGCGAGTCCTCAGTGATGTAGTCGTTCTCCTCGATCCAGTTGCCGGTGGTCGTGGAGTTGTTCAAAAATGCTGAGTTCGTGGGAACCAAGCCGCCAGCAGCGAGGACCAGTTCTTTGAGCCGCCCCAACGCGTCGTACCGATACGACCGCCCCGCAGTCGTGAGATCACTCAAGCGCCCCGCCGCGTCATACTCGAAATCCCCCGAAGGCGTTGACGCATACTGATGCAACTTTTCGCCCGTGCCCGTCAGCGCGTAGAGGGTAATTGAGGAGTAGGCGATTAGTTTGTTATATGCTCTAAGAGATCGAAGAAAGATCGTCCACATACGAGTATTTCTTCATTATTCAAGCCGATCAGAGGTACTGCAATATACTCACTGTAGTCGCGAACGACCTGAAATCCGTATCCTGTATCTCCGCCATCTGTGCCGAATAAGAATGAACCCGGCGCACTTTCGGAAACGGCATACGCGAGGTTGAGTCGTGCCAACTCCAGCGCAGACCATAGAATTAAGTATGATTCCTCTGCAATGAACCCTTCGAGCCCATTACTGCGCCTCATAATCTCCTTGTAGTCTTCGGGAAGGGTTTGCCCTAATAGTTTCTCGGCCGATAGGAGTTCAGATTCGGGTGCCCCATCTCGCAGATCACATCCCAAGAGAGCAGGTGGAAACGTCATTGAATACTCCTCATGAGTCTGTTCCAAAACGCCGTGAATTCTGCGTGTTCTGCTGGCGTCAAGGCAATCTTGTTGGCGGGGTCTGTAGGGCTGCCTCCAAATTTCACGGGACGCGTAATCCGCGTCGGGCGGAAGCTCCCAACCTAAGTTTCTGTTGTCGTCTGACTCAAGAACTGCGCGTTCGTCAGCTTAGCGAGTCTCGTTCTCGCCGCGGTGATTTAGCGACGCACATCAACTCGATATATCAAGACATTGTCTTCGGATATAGTCTTCGAAACTAGGCGCCAGCTCCGCGACACCTCCGAAATCGTGATCGCATATCCACACCTTGCCATCCTCATCCATCCCGATTGGGTTGCCTGCCTGATCTTCTGAGAACACGACCCACGAAGCACATCCTGGCACTCCGTCATCGCGATAACGTTTCGTCACATCAATCACCGACCATACTTCACCCATTACCTCAACGGGGCGCAGACCAAAGATTGGGAAGGACCCAACCATCGCTCCTCCAAACATGAGTATGAACTCTTGATAATCTGCGGCAAAAGCCAAACCAATTTCTTGCGATGCTTTCTCGACCTCTTCAGCGGATGGGGTCGACTTCGCGCGCAGGATTGGGGACTGCGCAAGCTTAGCTTCGAGTCCGGCGATCGTGTCACTTGTCATGGCGTAAGCCCACGAACAGTCAGTTCCTCCAACGCGCGAGCTTTCCAGTATTCGCGGCGCCAGTTGTCGAATGTAGCACGTTGCTCCCGTGTTAGACCAACCCCTGCTACGTTACCTAAAGGATGCTGAACGCGATTGTGAACGCTATGACGTTTTCCCACCATCTCCGCGAGCGGACCCGCCGGATTCTGGTCAAGATGGTGCAGAATGAGCGTTCTGCCATTTATATCCCTTGCTGAGAATCCATCTCTTGCCATTTGTATTAGCGTAGAATCATCGATGTGCGACAACTTCCGAACTGCTCGAACTTCCATCCCGTCAAATACGACACGACTTGGGTTGGTACCTCGAACAAGCCCACTGGGCCGACCAGATCCCGGACTCGAAATATCGGCGAGCTGTAGCCGCTGACTCTTCGACAGAGCTGGGAACTGGCGTGTTCTTGGATTGGGTGCGCTACGTCCAATGGACGGATGGAATTTAGGTAGAGTGAGCTTTCCTACAGCGCGTGTACTTATGCCAAATAGGCCTGAGCCTGCCACATCGAGCACGAGGCCAATTGCGGCGGCTTGCGGGTCAGCCGGTAATCCGGTCACCGTGGTTCCAGAGTACAATTGCAGAACCGAGTTGGCGATGGGTACGCCCGCCGCACCGATTTCTATTCCGTCCAATGAGATTTGGGTGGGATTCTCCTCAAGCGGGACGAATCGGAGCGTTACGGTGTTTAGTCGTCCGCCGACCTTACCCCCCAAACCACCTTTAGGCCCCACGTATACGTTGTTCTCGTAATCAGGATGTCCGCCAAACTCAAATTGAAAGAAGTCGGTCCAGAACTTAGTCAGATAGTGGTAAAGTTGCTGCTCTGGCCGATAACCCAGCACACTCTGAAGTTCGCTGCTCTGTTCGCCATACGGATCGTTGTGCGTCCATGGATTATTGCCAACGTACGCATACGCATTTCCAAGGTTGTTGTTATCACCCCAGGGACCAATCGTGTCGACTCGTAAGAAACGGCCCATGGCGGGGTCGTAGTAGCGGGTGCGGTAATCGTAGAGTTCGAGGGCGTCGTCCCAACGACGACCGTTGAATAAGAAAATATTGCCGTATTGCGATTCAGTCTGGGCGTTGCCAAGTTCGTCGTAGATCGTGGGGTAGCCATAGTCGTCGTAGGTATACCGCTCTACGACATCGCCGTTCTCATCTGTCAGTGCGACGACGTTATAGAGGTCGTCCTGGATGTAGTCTGGAGTCCGCAGCTCGACAGGCAAAGAAAAAGCCGCAGCCTCGTAGAAGACCACGGCGAGGATTGACGCAACAGTTGTTCTGATTCGCATATACGAATTAGTTGTCAACAGGAAGGCTTTTGTTTGGTAAGAGTTCTCACGGCGACACAACGCCCTCATCTAGATCGTTCGAATTCTACTGTTCGCATCTCGAAATTCTAATAGCCAAACTCACCGCCTTTGTCCACGAACGCCTGCACTCGGGGAGACACGCGCGCGCCTTTGTGCGTGGCCTTGAAATTCCTTTTAATCCATCGGCGAAGCGAGTCAAACCACTTCAGAAACTCTGTACTTTTCTCCGCAATTGTATTGTCGGGAAGCAGTATCGTCGTTTCAATGTGCAAGCGTCCCTCAGTAATCTTGTTGCCAACTCGTTGCGAGGGAATCACGTTCACTACTTCCGATTGAAGAAAGTCCATGCAATAGCATTCTTGTTGAGAAACGAAATTGTAGTCTGGTTTCGGTGAAATTGAACGGTTCCAGAGATGGCAGTCGCCCCCAAACTCACTTAGTAATGACTCGCGGAGAGACGAAAACTCTTCACCGCCATCCCTGTCCGTGATTTGAGGTAAAATGACCACATCTGCCTTCGAACGCGCGAAGTCGAGAAACTCGTCTTCGTCTTCGTCCATCATATGAAACCTCAATTGTCTGCCCATATACCTCGCCTACGGCTGTACGACACCCGGCCGGTTGACATCAACGTACCGTATCGTCGAATTCGAGAACTTCTCTTTGATGGTCGGAGACACAACTATATCATCCAGCGCCCGGCGTTCCCGCATGACAGGGACCCGCGCATCGCTCTTTAGTGTGTTTCCAATTTGAACGATTTCACTCTGCCCAGTTTTCGGGTTTATCCCTACCACATCGGCATAACGATTCTTTCCGGAGCCTAGGCTACCCGCCTCAAACTGAACTTCAGTTCTGATCCGTTTGAATCCCCTCGCTTCTAGATCTTCAGATACTTCTCTCGTCTTTGCTCGAGTGGCCGCATTCCCTAGTTTGCCACCAGGGTTCGGAACGTTTTTCTTTCCCTTCGCCCGGCTTCGAGTCAAATGGTCGGCGAGTTGGGGACGCGTCTTGGAGAATATGCGCAGATTGGGCGTGTTCGCAGCTCTCCCTCCTTTTTGGGCAACTTGCTGAAGCAACTCCGCAGCCTCATCCTGATTGTCGACAACGACGGCCACTCCGCGACTACCCGACCGGGCGATATTCGGGATCTCCGTCACCAAACGGCCCGAGTTTCGGACAGCTGATACCGCGTCACCCGCCAACGGCACCGCACCGAGGAAGCTCCAACCCGCCTGTCCGGGTTTACGTTCTACGAAGTAGACAACACCATTCGTCACATCAAAAACGATGCCAACGCCGGGCACCATGCCCAACCCTTCTAGAGCGGTGTGCAAGTCTTCACGCGTGAAACTGACGAACGCCTCAGCACCTCGACCCGCTACAATCATTCGATTTAGTCCGCGATGCGTAATTGCCGCCTCTCGGAGTCGACCGCCACCGAGTGTCCCGGGAACTTCAGCGTTAGGATTGTCTAAAAAGTCGTAAATGTCTTCCCCGTACGGATCAAGGAGCGTCCAGGGATTGTTGCCCACGTACGCATACGCATTACCGAGATTGTTATTGTCACCCCAAGGACCGATGGTGTCTATCCGCAAGAACCGACCACTCGCCGGATCGTAGTAGCGAGTACGGTAATCGTAGAGTTCTAGCGCTTCGTCCCAGCGACGCCCGTTAAAGAGGAAGTAGTTTCCGTACGCCGTTTCGGTGATCACGTTACCCGCGCCGTCGTAAAACGTTGGCGCGCCGTAATCGTCATACGCATACCGTTCGATTACGTCGCCGTTCTCATCCGTTAGCGCAACGACGTTGTACAAGTCGTCTTGAATGTAGTAGTGCGTCTCTAATCCTGGTTGACCGTCGGTGTTTCGATACATCGCGATAATTTCGTCGATGTAGACGCCGTAGACCCACTCGGCTACGACATTCCCGCTGCCGTCGAGTTCCAACTTGATTCTGTCATCGTCGTAGATGAAGTACTGCGAGACGTTCGCGCCGCCCGGATCGAGCGTGCGCCCTACCACGCGACCGGCGGTGTCATAGTGATAGCGAAGAGCAACGCTACCGGCAACCGGCTTGTCAGAACCCATGTCCTTAAACCGGAACTCAGCCGAAGCCCCGACACCAAGTCCCGCATCGCCACAGGCGGGAATGGACGTCGTTGCTTCGATGGTTTCGACATCAGTCGCACCATCGAGATCGAGCTTGACCGTGATGTCGTCATCATTGATCTCGATAGTGACGTCATGCCAAACGTCTTCGGCGACATCAACCTCAACACCACCGAGTTCTGTGACGACATCTTTATCCCATTCACGTAAGAACACACCATCGGGCTGAATGGTCAGCGCCAAGAAGCGCCATTCATCCGTATCCGGCGCAGCGGTGTACTGCGTTACACGCAACAGCACCAGTCCATAATGTTCCGGGCCATACGGCTCCGGCGGTGGGGGAGGGGCAGAATCCTCACGCCAAAACTTTAGTTCTAATTTTGTTAAGTCAACCGGCGCGCTCGTCCAGATAAGTCGGCCTGCACCGGCAGAAGATTCACGGATGTAGTCATTCTCTTCAATCCATGTTCCCGAGACCGTCGTCGATTGATTCAAGAACGCAGTATTCCCCGGCACCAACCCCGTCGCACTATTCACGAGCTCTTTGAGTCGCCCTAGCGCATCGTATTTATAGGATCGGTTGGCGGTAGTCAGGTCGCTCAGACGCCCCGCGGCGTCATACCCAAAATCCCCCGAAGGCGTTGACGCATATTGATGCAGCTTTTCGCCCGTGCCTGTCAACGCATACGAAGCATCCGTACGGTTGCCCGCAGCATCGAGCGTGTAGTTTGTCGTGCTGCTGCCCTCGTTCATCCGGTCGAGTTCGTCGTAACCGTATGTGTGGGTGATGGGTGTGGCTGGTGTTGCGTTGGGGGCGACGAAGAGTTTTCGTTCTGTGCGATTATAATTGTCGTCCCATTGGTTAGTGCGATCGTCCAGCGTCACACCGGAACTGTCATCGGTGTGGGTGATGCCGGTGACTTTGTAGCCGTCATCAGCCGTGTCGTAACTGTAGTCCGCCGTGACTTCGCCGCCGATTGTCTTTTCCGCACGACGACCGCCAACATATTTCAAATCGGCGACTGTGGAGCCGTCGACGGTCATCGTGCTCGGCTGACCGGCGTCGTTGTGGGTGTAACCGAGATTGCGGTTGTTGAATGTCTTACCCGTCGCAAGACCCGTGTGCTCGTAATCAGTGGTGATGGTTTGGGCGTAGGTGCCGCTCGGGGTGATGAGGGTGATTTCCTTTTCCACCTGCGGAAACCCCGGGAAGTCCACGTAGTCATAGCCGATACTCGTCGCGATCGTATCCGTCCCGGCCGTAACCGCCTCCGATGTCACACGGCCTAATGCGTCATGCGTGAACGACTCATTCGTCGCCAGCACACCGGTGGGTGCCACGGTGTTGCGTGCGGTGAGGCGACCGACTTGGTCGTAGGCGTTGGTGACGACGGTGCCGTCTGGTTTGCGGACGGTTTTTGGGCGTAGGTAGTGGTCGTCGTAGCCGGTGACTTCGAGGGTGCTGCCGTCGGCGTATTGCATCATGGTTTGTCGGTCGAAGGCGTCGTATTGGTATTTGGTTTCGTAGCCTTTGGGATCGGTTTGGCCGGTGAGGCGTCCGTTGAGGTCGTAGGATTGTGCGGTTGTGGCGGTGGCGTTTTGCGTGCCGGGTGCCATACGTGCCGCGCCGATTTTGCGGCCTAGGTTATCGAACGTGATTTTGTTGGTGTTGCCCATCGCGTCTTGCGTCCAGCACAGACGGTCGAGCGAATCGTATTTCGCAAACACCTCGTTCTGAGCAATGTCCATCGTCGAGATACGACGATTCAAATTGTCATACGCGAACGTCGTCGTAAGCGTTTCCGAGCCACCGGTCTCATTCTCATCCGTTTGAACAACGGAGATGACATTCGAGTTCTCATCATAGGTGAACGCCGCTTCATTCCCCTGACCATCCCGCGACCCCGCCATCCGATGCATCGAGTCGAATGCGACAGTGTTCGCGCGGCCAGCCGGGTCGATAGTCTGCCAGAGTTGCCCCGCATCCGTATAGTCAAACGTCGTACCGGTGTTGTCGTTGTTGAGCTTGGTGTGGGTAAGCCGACCCAGCGAGTCGAACGTGTTAACCGTCGTGGAGAGTCGTGTCAATAGGCTGCTGTCGGTATAGATACTTTCGATTTCGACGAGGCCGCGGAGGTTGCGTTGGACGGCTAGGGTGAATACGTCTTCCTGGTTTGTGCTGCTTTTGGGGCGACCCCAATCGTCGAACGTGAAGAGCAAGTTTTCTCCGTCCGGGAGCTCTTGTTCGGTGACGTTGCCCCAGCCGTCGTAGTTGAACGTGGTTTTGGAGTTGGCATCGTCGTTGGCGCGCCAGGTTTCGAATACGAAGCCGCGTTCGTCGTATTTGGTTTCGACGTAGTTGAGGGGTTGTGACCCGGCGACGGCTTCGGGGGATAGGGTTTTGGTGACGCGACCGTTGAAGTCGTATTCGAATTCGGTGGTGGCGCCGAGGCCGTTGGCGTCGTTGATGATGCGTTGGACGCGGTCCATGGCGTCGTATTCGTATTTGGTGACGATGGGGAGCTTGGCTCTGCCGTCCACGTCGTAGTGGGCGACGGCGATGGTGTCGATGTTGTTGTTCTGGTCGTAGGTGTAGCGCGTGGAAGGCGCTGCCCTAGAACCATTGCCGGCGACCGGTTGCGTGCTTTTCTCGAGCATGTCGAGGTAGGTGTAGGAGAAGGTGGTTTCGTTTTCCTTGGGATCGATGGAGGACACGAGGAGTCCGCGAGGGTTATACGTGTCAGTCGAGGTTATCTGTGCGCCGGTGGAGTCTTGTACGGTATCGACCTTGTACGCGTTGTCCGCCAGGGTAAAGTCGTAGGTGAATGTGTCGGTACGACTGTTACCTTCCGCGCCGGTTTCGTCGATTACCGTGTCCGGCGTGGTCGCCATCTCGACCAAGCCTTTTGTGTTGTAGGTAAAAATGTCCGCCGTCGAATCGGGATAGGTCACCTTGGTGATATTGGCGCTGTCGTCGTATTCGTACGTGGTGGTGAGCACATTGCCGCCCAGCTCGTACACATCTTCATGCTCCACAAGGTGCAACCCGGTGATGCTTTGATCAGTTGGCGAGTTGTCTTGCTTGTATCGATTGACGGTTCGAATCGGGTTCGCACCCGCCGTGTCATACACATCCGTAGTCGTGACATGCCCCCGCTGCCGCGGATCGATATCGACATTCGCGGCATACCCAAAGACGGTATGAACCAAACCGGAATCGAGCGTTTCGATCAGGTCGTCCTGGTCGTTCCAGGCGTATTTCGTGGTGTAGGAATCCGCTTCATTGGCCCCGCGAACGCCTTCATCTAGCAAATTGAATGTATTGGGATTGTTGGGATCAAACACCCACGTCGGCCCAGCGACATCGGTGAATCTCCGACTGAAGACCATGCGTTTTTGTTCATCAAAAAGGTATTGCGTCACCAACCTTTCGGGATCAACGACGACTGTTTGGGAGTGTGCATCGACCAACGTTGGGGTCGCTGGACCAAGACCGCCGAGAGGAAAAGGCCCACCAAAATCTTGATAAGCATACGTGATATTTACATTCGAGTCTTCAAACTCCTGCTCGACGACCTGCCCCGCCGCGTTGTACGTGTTCTTGACCAGCACTCGGCCTTTGGCATCGGTAATTGATCGGAGGGCGCCTACGGGCTGGAAGGTGCCTGCCGGTGCTCCCGGTACATCTATGCCGTTGACCACATAGGTGTACTTGATTTCGCGCTCAATGGTTCCGTCGCCATTCTTGTACAGCCCCTTGGAAAGCTCACCAACAGTTCCGTCGGGAAATCCATCTTGATCATCATCCGGTGGTGAGAAGTCATAGTATTCGTAGACGACTTCCCGCTGATCTGAGACTTGTCCCCCCATTTCTCGAATAGAAACCAACCGATTCAAACCGGCGTTATAACCAAATTCATACTCCCGCCCCAACGAATCCGTGATCTTGGAAATTAGGTCCGAGGTGGCGTCATATTCGATGGTGACTTCATTTCCATTCCGGTCGCGGATGGTTTTTAGCTTCTGCACGCCCAACGGCGTCGTATCCGATTGGATATCATCAAATATCCAGGTTGTGCCGTCTTCCCATCGCAAGAAATCAGGTCCGGCGCCTAGGCCAAAAACGCATGGCCATCCGTCCGCGGTATAGGGAAACGCAATCCCAAGTCCTGGTCCCCCGTATACTCCACCAAGGGTGCCTTCAAGGCTAAATGCCACCTCCCGGCCGTTTCCAAGGCGCACTGTGATCTCGGGCGGTAATCCGACGTCGGAAACCTCATCCACCGAAATGTTATGACTGAAATCCCATCTGTTGCCGATCAATGTATCCGGAGTGCCATTCCCCAAAAAGCGACGGCCAAATACCATGTCGAGGCCCACACCCGGTACGGCGAAATCGACGACATGTTCCGTAAACTCGCCCGAGTGAAGACGCACCACCCCACCCACCGAACCACTAGGCCCCCAAGCCGACTCCGAACCACCAGGAATATTGGCGAGGGGCATGTCCCAGACTGTGACGGGGTTGTCATCGTCGATGACGTCATCCAGGTACAGTCTAATGTTCTTGTTGTCGCCTTCGTCGACGTTAACTCGATACTCTTCATCGGTGGACGTCTGAGCCCCTTCCTCCCAACGCAAGATTGTCTCGTCGGTAACCTTTAAATCTATTACCGCGAGGAAGTCACCAGGATTTGGTGGAGGTATATTGAATTCCTCGAACTTAAAGGTCTTAGTGTTGCCAGTGGACGAATCCGAATCGCTTACTAGCGAGCCCTGTATGACGTAGCCAAAGTCAAGGACAAGACCGTTTTGCAATTCGTCCGTCTCGATATCGAAAGGTATTCCACCTTTGTAGACTTCCACGTTCACAAATCCCTGCGCAAACGCCGACACCGGCATCAGAAACGCGACCACCAACCCGATCACCCAGCGACTCATCGTCCTACTCATCCCCCGATGTTTCTTCTCGTACACGTTCTCAGCCATCGATAAAAATCCTCGGGCGCGAATCATTTGTTTTGCGACTCCATGATTGGATTGCACGGTCGTGGCCCTATTCATGGGTCAACTCCGTATCGACTACCACAATTCCGATGGTGGCCGTGTTGTTGTTCTCCGCGACTTCATCAATCATGCCGTCATCATCCAAACTGACGATTAAGAAATACGTCCCCGGCGCGACATCTTGCAGGCCTATCGTGCCTAGGACGACTGACTCAGAGACTCCTCCGGTCAACGGTGAACTCGTAGTATCGCTCTGTATCTGAAGGTCGTTTTCATCCAGCGTCTCATCCAGCGACAAATACAACGCATCGGACCGGCCACCTGACAATGGAGTAAACATACTGTCGTTGAGCACATCGCTCTCCACACTGATGGAATCCGCAGCTTTCACTTGCGCCCCGCTCGACTCCGTACCGCCGTTCACCTTCAACTCGGTAATCGTCGCTTTGAAATCCGGATACTCAGTATTGGACCGTTCAACCTCGATGGTGACAGGCAATTCTTTTGTATCCGTACCAAACGAATTTCGAACCGTCAGTTTTGCGGTGTACTGACCGGGTGACGTGTACGCATGTCGATGTGGCCCAGGACCGGAGGCCGTCACCCCGGCCTCGAACTCCCAGTCCCATTGCGTGATTTCCGATCCACCTTCCGTCGACGTATCGGTGAACAACACGTCGTGGTCCACCAACTTTAGGGGCGGGGCGGCGGCGAAATCCGCTTTCGGCGATTGACCGATGTCGATGGGTACGGTGACAGAATCCGTTCCGCCATCGTCTTGCGTTACGGTCAAGGTGACGTCGAACGGACCGTTAGCAATATCCAGTCCCGAAATCGAATGCGGACCGGAATCGTTTGGGCTTGTGATCGTGAACCCCGTAGCACTCCAACTCCACGTGTCAATCGTTCCGCCATCCGCTGGGATGGACACATCCGTCAGGAGAATTTCGTACGGTTCAACCGTGTCGATAAATTCAATCTGGATCGCTGCGGTTGGACTCTCAACCAGAATTACATCGTCGGCCTCAGTGGCTGTCGCGACGCCACCGTTGTTCTTGACCGTCAGCGCAACCGTGTACACTCCGCCTGCGGCGTATGTATGCGTCGGACTCAGCTCTTGGCTGGTATTGTCGTCGCCAAAGTCCCAGTCGTACAGGAGTCCGCCGCCCCATTCAGTATCAGAAAGATTCGTAAACGTAACGGTCAGATCATTTATCGCGAAATCAAAGTCAGCGATAGGGTTCTTCTCGAATGACGCCGAAATGCCCTTATCACCATTCATCCTGATGCTGGCGAGAGCAGCGTCATTCTCATCAATTAGTAGGTCGCCAACATCGGTCCCGCCCCATTCCACAAATGTCCAGTCCGACTCTGCTTCTGCATCAAGGTCAACCACGACGCCATGGGTGTACACACCGCCTGTTGACGGGTCCAAGTCGATGTGCCCTTCTGTCGGTTCGCTCTCGTCCGTAAAGGTGTGTTCCACCATCGCGTATTCATCGAAAACATCTTGCGCAGATAGTGCGGCGTTCTGGAGGATGAGTTCGTCCAAGAAACCATCAAAGTGGCTAGCATCATTCTCATCTGCACCGACTTTGAAATTGGAATCGTTCGCGGCGAAACCCGTGGCGTGTCCCGAATTCGTGCCGGCTGCTAATCCGTTGATGTAGAACGCCACGTCGTCTCCGACTACGGAATCGAACACGACGCCGAGGTGGTACCACTCACCCACTTCGAACACGATTTCATCGGAATAAACGGAGACGGCTGACGTGGTATCACCGTACTCCAACATTATCCCGGCGTTATTGTTGCCGACGGGATTCACCACCACTTCATACCCCGTGTTTGCATCTGCCGGATCGCGTTTCGATAAGATCGTATAATCGGTACCCGCGTTGGACAACTTGAACCACGTCATCACAGTCATCTGCGCACTGAGGTCCAGCACCGTCTCACCGGATTCCCCACGATCAGCAACAGCGAGCGTTGGCGTCCCCGGTGTCACCAACATGGCTTCGTCGTCAATACCGGACAACGCGAGACTCGCCTGCGTTCCCAACGACAATTCGAGTGTGTGCGTACCGATGTCATCGTCCATTTCGGCCAACGTTGGCCCGTCGAACGGCCAATGCGCCAAGAACATGGTGTCGTCATCGATAATGGTTAGCGTGTGCTCCTTCATTGCGCCGATGTCGGCGATCAATGTAGGCCCGGAAGCAGAATCCAATGTCACAACGACCGTCTCGTCACTTTCGTCGATCAGATCGTTGTTGATCACGATATCTAGGTTCTCTTCGGTGTCTTCAATCGGGAACACCAACGTGCCAATCGTGTAGTCCTCGCCAGGCCCTTCTGTGGCTGTGCCGCCCCGTGGCGAGACGAGCGTAACCGTGATCACTTCGCTTGACGGATGCGTTAGCTTCGCAGCCAACGATACCGTTCCGTCATCTTCCTCGGCTGATGACAACTCGAGGTCGAAATTGACTTCCGGCGGCCCATCGTTATCTGCAATCGTCAGGGTGTGTGTATCGTCCCCGAGTGAAACACCGAGTGTAGATGCGGTCGCACTCATTATGCTCACCACGACCGTTTCGTCTGACTCATGAATCGAATCGTCGAGAATCGTGAGCGGGATGGAGACCGAGGGTGTTGTCTTAGAAATCGTCGCCGAATTGCCGACATAGCTAAAGTCCTCGCCATCGGTCGCGCTGATCCCCGTTACGCTGTACGTAAGTGTAATGTCTTCACTCGACAGAGGACTCAGACTCACGTTTAAGCCGATTGCCCCGTCACCTTCGGATTTGGACAAAGCGATAGGCACAAAGTTGACTACCGGATCTGCATCGTCATCCTGAATAGTCACCGTTTGAACCGATATCCCCAGCGCTGCATTCGTCGGGTTCGACAGGGTCAAATTGAAGGTTTCATCATGCTCATCAAAGTCGTCGTTGATAATCTCAATAGGAATGTCGGCGTCAGCCGTACTACCGGCTGGAAACGTTAATGGGTTTGTTCCGTTCGCCGTATAGTCCACTCCCGCACCCGTTGCCGTAAAGTCCGCCGCAGCGTAGTCCACGGTCACTTCGCGAGAGGACTCAAGCGTTAGACTTACCGGAACAACGACGTTTCCAGCGCCCTCACCAAAGCCCACCGTCGGCGCACCAAACGTGACCGACGTTGTGTCATCATCGTTGATGGTCAATGTATTGACGTTCGAATTCCCAATGGAGGCCGTTAGATTGGGAGTGGACGCATCGGTTAGCGTAATCGCCACCGTTTCATCGAGTTCATCGATTTGATCGTTGGTGATGTCGACGTCGATATCCCAAACGGTTTCACCCGCAGGAACCGTAAGGGTAAGTGGAGCGACCACGAAGTCGGTACCATCAATCGCCTCGTCAATCGCGCCGCTACCCGGCACACTATAGGTCAACGATATATCTTCCGACGAAGCGTTACTGAGCGACAACAACAGCGAAACCGTGCCGACATTTTCATCAGCGGTCGTAGTTGCCAACGCAAAATCCACAACAGGACCATCGTCATCGTCCGTGATCGTCAGCGTGTGTTCGTTCATCCCACCGATGGATGCTGTAAGCGGCAGAGCGCTTGCTCCGTCAAGTGTCACGACCACCGTCTCGTCCGCTTCGTCGATGGTGTCCTCATTCACGACCACATCAATGTTGCCCGATGTAGACCCGGCTGAGATGACCAGCGGACTCGTATCTATCGTGTAGTCATCCCCTGCGCCCGGCGTCGCGCTACCGCCCACCGAATAATCAATGGTCACGTCCTCGGAGGAAGCATGCGTGAGCGCAACGGCCAACGATACGGTGACCGTATCCTCGATCCGGGACGAACTGTTGGCACTAAATTCTATCGTGGGCTCGGCTTCATTGTCGAAAATCGTCAGGGTATGCTCATCAATGGCTCCGACTTCCAGGTCAAAGGTAAACGGCCCCACCACTGTCACGATTCTCGCGCCATCTATTCGCAAGAGGACGGTTTCGTCCAGCTCGTCAAAGTCGTCGTCGTTGATGTCAATATTGATGGGCTTACTCAAAACACCAGGCCCGATGGACAAGCTAATTGGCGGTTGGGGTGAGCTGGTGTAATCGGCGACGTTCGCCGTGCCGTCCAAGCTAAAGTCGACGAAGACGGTTTCCGCGGATGGATTCGACAGCGTTACATCGACCGTTACGACTCCATCAGACTCGTCCGGGGCCGAACTCGCGGAGGTGAATTGAACGATTGGAGACGGATCGTCGTCCTCTATCAACAGTAAGTGTGTGGACGGTGTACTCACCACAGCGTTTGATGGATTGCTGAGTGTGATGATTACACCCTCGTCAAATTCGAAAATGTTATCGTCGTGGATCTGAAATGAGATATCCGCCGACGGATCGCCGCCCTGCGCAAAGTTCAACGTCCCCGCCGCCAAGGTGTAGTCGACACCGTTTCCGGTTGCACTGCTCGCCCCTGTCACCGCGTAGTCGACAGTGACCGGGCTTGAGGGAGAGCTGCTCAATATCACTTCAACGGACCCTGTAGTGGCCGTCTCGCTTACGGTGGACGTCGATTCCGCGAACCTAACGGTAGTGTCGTCCTGAATGGTCAGCGTGTGAACGACTTGGGTCCCGAGAACTGCATTCGTCGGGCTGCTCAAGGTTATTTCGACCGTCTCGCCGCCCAACTCTTCGAGCGAATCTTCTTGGATGGAGATGGCAATATTTGCGTCGGTATCGTTCGGTGCAAACACCAACTGACCGGAAGCGAGCGCGTAGTCCACGCCGCTGCCGATTGCGGTGCCTCCCGTAACGGTGTAATTAACTGTGGCCTCTATGCCCGGTGCGCTGCCCAACGAGACCGGTAGATTAGCGATGCCAGCAGATTCGTCCACGGTTGAGGATGCAGCCGAGAACTCTACGGATGGATAGAACACAGCGTGTACTGATTTATTGCCCGTCATCGTAACCGTGTTCGGATTGAGGGAGCCGACAAGGTCGCCTTCCCAGTGGTGGAACGCCCATCCCGGGCTTGGCGTCGCAGTCACTTGGACATCGGCACCCTCCCAATACACACCGGGAGATACCGGGCTCGCTTCGAGGTCAACCGTTCCGCCGCCTTCTACCGTCGTGGTCAAGGAATACGTAGGAAGTGGTGTGAATACGGCCCTCACCCACCTGGGAATGGTCATCCACACCACGCCCGGTACTTGGCTACCGGACAAAGCCAATTCCCAATGCGAGAATTCCCAACCAGGGTCGGGGGTCGGCACAAGATTTAGGAGAGTAAAGACAGGATAAAAACCGCCGCTGGGTGAGACGGCCCCCTGACCACTCGTAAACGTCCGGAGCCGATATCGTAAGAAGAAGAAACTTGTCTTCGGTTGGCCATTGGTCAGCGTAAACGTCAACGGGTTTGCATCCGACGTTCCCGGTCCACCCGGGCCATTGGGGTAATCGGTTGTGTTCAAACCTTCCCAATAGTCGAAGGCATAGTCCCATTCTCCATCCGGGTCGACCGCCCCAGTCGCTTCCAGCGTAATGTCTGTCCCGATCGTGTAGGTGCCTTGACTAGGAGAGACCGTAAAACTTCCTTCAGTGGTGGTCATGTCCGGAAATAGGTCTCCACTTGGGAAACTCTCCGGCGCACTGGTCGCCTCCACTTCGTGCCCGGTTCGCTGCCCAATCAGACCGATTCCGAAGGCTATTAGGCCAGCAATGAGCAATCGCGGAACGTAAACTCTGCTGGATGCAGTCGACCTAAACCACTGAGACATACCCTGGACTCCCTATAAAATCAGGCACTCGACAAATCAGAAGAAGCGCTACTCCGAACCACCGCCATCGAGCGACAAGGATTCCCTACGATCCCCGGCCTTCTTACTCAACGACGTATCCCAATACTCTTTCTCGATACGCTCGTACGTCTGCCTCGCCATCACCGAGTCTTCGGATCGCTCGTAACGTTCGGCAACCTCCATCAAAGCTTCGGCGCTATAGAAACTTCCGGGGTGCTGTTCAATGAAGGCTTCCATGGCGGCGATGCCCACGGAAAGATCATCGGGATGCTTGCGCTGTTCCATTTGCGCCATTGAAAATGCTGCGCTCGTGCCGGCATGGGTTTCGTTCGTAAAATAATCCAACACCCAGTCGTAACAGACCTCCGCATCAGAGACCTGATTTACGCCGGCATGCGCATGCCCCCAAACACACACCAGGAGGCCACGAATATTCTCATCAATACTCACGTCGTTGATGGCCGTTTCAAGCATGCCGCTTCCGGCTTCCCGAATCATCGCTTCGAACTGTTTACGGGCCAAACGGGCTTCCGCTCCGGTTGGCTGCGAAGTTACCAAGAACTCCGCCAATTCGTATCGCACCACCCAGCGATATGCAGAAAGCGGTGTCGCCTCAATCCATCTCGCTACCTGCCCGACTGCCTCTGCACGCTCCGCACTTCCCAACACATCGGACGCATCCAAGTAGAACCGCGCATGCCCAAAGACCGGCACATCAAAAGGTTGTTCCTGCAACATCTGCCACGAAACGTCACGGACCTTCGTTTGGTATTCCACAACTACAGCGCGATCCGACGTTCCGTTTGCCACCTCCAGGTAATACTGACGAATGGCATCTTTACCTTGCTCCGTTGTCAAGACTTCAAACGGTGGCTCCTCTCCATCCACCATCGCGCGGATCACCCAGGCCGTGAAACAATCCGGGAGCGTATCCGCGTGCGCCGACAGTGCCGCACGCGCCTCCGCCCCTTTCCCAAGGGCATCCGCCGCGAAGAGATAGCCCATAATCAACGTCGACTTGTACTCGTCATCCAAATCCTCTTCGAAAGCCGGCCATGCAATGTCGTAGATACGCTGGAGATACCGGCCCGCTTTTTCAGGATTGGATGCGGCCAAATCCTGCGCCCGCTTAAAGTAAAAGTGGCCGACGACCGTAAGCCCATCTAAACTTTCCAATTCGCTAACATCGGGAAGCGCTGCTTCGATAGCGTCCATTTCCGCCTCGGATCGCCCACCCAACAAATAGGCGATCCGCTCATCCGCAGAATTCGCTTGTGGAGAATCAGGAAATCGGTCGACGACATCCAAGTAAGCGAGATAGGCTTCCGGTATCGTCGCGTATTCTCGCAACGCATCCGCATCCGCCAAACGAGTTGCCGCATCTGCGGAAATTTCTCCAGGGCCCGCCTCGAAGACCAACTGCGACAACGTAGCCGCCGTCTCCGTCGACGAAGCGACCTGAATCCGCTCACCGACACCTAAAGTCTCCTGATCGGAAGCGAGTAATTCAGTCGTTCTCGCCTCTTGCGCATAGACCGGCGTCACGATGGATAGGTGCCCCAAATAGAGACCCAAAAATAATAGCGAGGTGAATACGGCCAGCGTCGCCCCACTGCGCTGACATGAATGTAATCGAGTCACACCTTGCTTGGGTTTTCGAGACATAAACGTACCCTCCTAACCAATCGCTGGCGTCGTTAATCCAATAAGCTCAACCCTCTGATTGCGGAGATTGCGCTTTTCACCAATGAGTACCTTCAATTCCAACACCCGGCGACAAAACCTAGCCGCCTACATAAACCGCTTAACCACAGACGTTTACCTAGATCGCCACCAACACAACCTTGCACGAGCGGGGTTGCAGCCCGACCAGCTATCTTCTACAACAAAGAGATAAGCTATGTCAACCGCAAACTCCTGTACTATGAATAATAATCACAAGATATACACATTTATTAGACACCGCTATTAAGACAACGGTAATCCACCCCCTCGTGACCCACCCAGACATAACTTGGAATTGGACTGAAAAGCGACGCTGGCGGTCACGCTGACTCGACCGCAATTCCGCCAAAGAATCAATCACACGGAAGCTTCGGCTAGGAGAATCTAGATCAGCATTGAAAAATGCCGTCAACATTGCCACGAAAACGATAGACCCCGTACTCTTGATGTGAAGACGCAGCTCTAGTTTTCGGTGCTCGACGCCTGCACAACGGCGCTCTCCCAAACGAATTCGATTCCCCCCACATCGAGATTGCAACTACCCGATGCAACCAAAACGTGCCGATAGTCAAGTTCGAAGAATCGCAGGAATGCGACCGATATCACTCCAGACATTTGTCAGGCGTTGAAAGCACAGAGAGTGGTGCCAGCCGTTTGGCTGGACCGAAAAGGGCAGGAATGGTGGAGGCGGCGGGAGTCGAACCCGCGTCCGAAAGTGTGCCTACACCGGCGTCTACGTGCATAGCCTGTCGTTTAAGATTCGCCGGGCATGGCCGCGTCAGGCGCGCTGCCACACTTCGCTAGGCAAACTTAGATACTCTCCGCCGGGGCATCGCCCTCCCATGGCATCGAGGCCCGCTAGTCGTCGCCTTACTCCCCTAGCAGGCAATCAGGGGTAAGACGAGCTACGTTAAGTTACGCAGCCATCGCCATAGGTTGTCTATTGGCAATTGAATTGGTCCCGGTTTTTTACGAGGCCACCGGGGTCCTCGGCACGCAACCGGCGCTTCTTCACCCCCGTCGAAACCGTGGCGCCCCCACGAATACTCAACAGGCGCTCGATAAGCGCTGTTACTCTTCCATTATGCCACATCATGCGCATCAATGCGCAGGGACTCATCGGCAAGGTCTACGCAACGCCTTGATAGACTAGGGTTTCGCGTTGCACAGGGGAGCTATCACCAGTGCCCCCTATATCTTCTTCGGATATTCCGCGGTGACGGTGCTTTGCAAGCCGCCGCGGGGGGTGGCGGCGATGCTGATTTTCATGTGTTGGGGTTCGCATGTGCGGACTAAGTCTTCGAGCATTCGGTTGACGAGGTGTTCGTACCAGATGCCGACGTCGCGGTATGACATGAGGTAATACTTGAGGGAGCGGAGTTCTAGGCATTTTCGGTCTGGGGCATATGCGATGGTGATGGTGGCGAAATCGGGCAAACCGGAGAACGGACAGACCGACGTAAACTCATCCGTCGTGGTAACGATATCGAGTAGTTCGCCGACGGGTTGGTCGGCGTACTCATAGTCAAAACATTCGAGTACTTCGGTGTCGATTGCTTCCGGCCCTTTGAAGGGGAGGGTACGGTCATGTGCTTTGAATTGATCGGTCATGTGTTGTTCACTTGTTCCGGCATGTGTTCATCGAGCCAGCCTGTGAGTTCGTTGTAGAACCGTTTTCGATCCAAATCATTGAACAACTCGTGATACCCCTCGCGATAGACCTGGAAGGTCTTATCGGACGAAGCGGCATTTTCATGCAACAACTCCCCACCTTCAAACGCCGCCAACCGGTCGTCCGTCCCGTGAAAAACGATCATCGGATCTTTGATCGCACTCACGACGGTTCGTGCATACGTTGTCGCACGAATCATTCGTGCACCGGTTCGCGCCACAAGTTTATCGTGATACACGAGCGGGTCATCCTGATATTTCCGCACTTCATCGATGTCCCGCGAAATGGCTTCCGATTCAAGATCACCCATCGGCAATTTCGGCAGTACTGCCGCAATAATCCCGGACATCATCACTAACAACGGCGAGACTTCCGTAGCCAACTTGAGAAACGGGCTGCTAAATATGAGGCCGTTCGTTTCAAGGGACCGCGACGTCACATACAACGTCAACACCAATCCACCCATGCTGTGCCCCATATGAAACACCGGGAGTCCATTTCGCACGGCTTCGAATCGGGCCATCGCGGCATCGGTATCCTCGACGAAATCATCAAACGTATTGATAAACCCCCGGTCCCCATCCGACCGTCCATGACCACGCAAGTCGAATGCATACAATGAATATCCGTGTGTTGCGAGGTCATCGGCGATGTGTTGATACCGCCCCGCGTGTTCGCCGTATCCGTGGATGAGGAACACGGCTGCCTTTGCGTTTTCCGTCGGCCACCAATACTCGGTAAGCCGTACCCCGGGGCTGGATTCAAATGTATCGATTACCGGTTCATTGGCCATACACCATCACTCCAATTGTTCACACCGCACGCCACTTCTGTTCTAACCATTCGGTGGGATGTTACTTCTCGGAACCGAAGGACCACTGCGCGCGGATTCGGTCAGGCGTACCGCCCCATCCTTAACCCGGCGCAACAGACGCCGCGCCCAAACGAACTCGGTGCCCAACACCGCCAACCCAAGCGGAATGACCACCATGGCTGGCCCCGGCAATACCAAGAGCGCCACACCTACGAGCAGCAATGTCGCGCCGATCACCAAGATAACCAACCGCCGCGCATGATTCCATGTCAACACGGTACAACTCCAAACATGGCCGCATCCATACGGCCTGTCCTCCGCTTCCGTATTGTACCGTACGACGCCAAGACGTAGCACCCACGAAAGAACGTCACGAGAAGTCAATTTCAATGTCGGACGAAACCGCTGTAGACTGGCCGGATGACTTCCGCCGGTCAAACACGGAATATAGCCTGTCTGATAATCGCCCTCTGCGTGTCAATGACAGCGCACGCCGAATTAGCATCTCGCGCGCTAGTCCGAACGGTTAGCACTTCCGCTATCGGAGAACCGCATGGCGTACACATCCACACCATCAATCTCGATGACGGCGAACAAATCGGGGTTCCTCTTTGGTTGCCGGGTGATGCTCCCGCGAGCGCACTTCAGCTTAGTCACGATGGTCGGCTTGCCGCCACGACCGTGAACTCGAACCAATCTGAAGCGACACCAAACCAACGCATGGCGGTCTTCGGCGCACTTCCGCTAACACCGAGGCCTACGGCCCTATTCGAAGACCTTGGCATTGGTGCAGAAACCTCGGCGGGAATAGCAACGCTTGATGATCAGCGTTGGCTAACGTCGTACTCCGTCACCCAACTTCCCGGCAGTACTGCGCATAGAGGTACGATTACGATGCGCCCGATCGGAGACGATGGGCGATCCATCGGCCCTCCGACACGCCAATTACTCCCGGGCACTCCAGCCGCCGGCCTCACCTTCAAAACGAACGAGTCCGTCGCGATCCTCGCGTGGGATCAGGATACAGCGACGTGGTCCGTACACGTTATCCATGCGTCGAATCGACCGGGATTGCGCACAAGTCCGCCACTGCCCCTTCAAACGGAAGTATACGTTGCAAGCGAATCCGTCGCGCTCGGCCTCACGGGCGACGATCACTACCTACTCGCGCTCATCCCAGAAACGTCAGACCAACTTTCCGGTGGCACATCAACGCTTATCGCAATTGACAGTCATTCACTCGCGATCATCGGTGATCCACTCCGCATTCGCGGTGTACCGGATCGGCACGTCGATGCCATCCAAGCGTCGCCCGGGAACGCTGCTTGGATTTCAACGCGAGACCCAACATCCGCGTACGGATTAGCAACCTATATAGAGGTGGGAGAAATAGGCCCAACCGTCAAAGACGACCCATCCTATTCAGCCGTAGACGCTGCTCCTATCGTCGTTGTTGATCCCACATCGGGGCGCGCCGCGATCGCCACCGGTATCCAGTTAGAGACTCGCGCCCCCCGCGAAGGCGCACTCGAACGTCGCGAATTCACGGCCCCCATCGGCGCACTCGCCTGGCACGATCAAGCCTTGTTGTTAGGCGAAGGCGGGCGCATACATCGCCTCAACACGAGCGACCTTTCTATCGAGTCGACCGTCCAACTACAGACGGGTCGAATCGACGCGATCATGCCCATTCCATTAGCAGCGCGGGATTCGACGGTGACCAATCTGAACCGGCTAACAATTGATTCGGACGACGACGGTATTTTGGATAGCGTTGATCCCGATTCACAAAACCCTACTCCGGTACTCAACGTCTCTCCCCAAGTCACATTGCATGCACGCGCGGCTGGATACGAAAACCGGTTGCTTCGTATTGATTCGCTGCAACCCTCCGCCGGAAAATGGACCATTCAATTTGACGAAGATTCCACCCCATGGCTAAAGGTCGACGCACGAATCGGCGCGATTCCCGGCGGTCCGCACTTTCGCTTAGACCCCGGCGCACTCCCTACGTCGAGCAACATCGCCGCAATGATTCATTTGCGCGCAGTGGATTCAAACGGTCACGACTACGCCGGTAGCCCCACGCAAGTACACGTACGCGTCGAACAAGATGTTGCGTCCCTTCGCAAAATCGTGTGGGTCTTGGGCGACCCCGAATATCGTAGTCGTGCGCGACCCATTTCCCATGCGCTCTCTGGCGCACCTATGCATTTTACCCATGACGATTCCCAATCGAGTGTACCGCTCGATTCGCATGGCGCAACAATCGTGGTCATGGACGAATCCGCCGCAGCCCAATCACTCGTGACACGAAGAACCATCACGGAATTCGTGCGCGCAGGGGGAAGTGTGTTGTTCATTCGCGCCGCCACTCCCACCGCGCTGGCCCGTCCCACTGAAGACTGGCTACGGCCGTTTGGAGTAACCCTCACAGCAGAAAATACGACACGACCCAGAGCCAGTGTACACGTTGATCACGCGCTCGCACGGTGGTGGCAACCCACGTGGAAAAACCTCACCGGCCCGACATTCAGCGTGCAATCCGCAACCAAGGTCCTAGCCGCGAGCGAAAGCGTCCCGGCCAATATTTTCGCCTCCACCGGCCACTACGGTCTTGGCCGCATCGCGGTACTATCCTCCGCCGCACCACTGTTCGATTCCGGGATCGGCAACCGACGATTCGCATTTGCCCTCTTCTTCTGGCTCGCACGCGCGACATTGTCCGACGACGCGAGCCAGCTCGATTCAGATGGCGATGCACTACCGGACTGGTTAGAAGATCGCAATCGCAACACCCTTCACGGTCCGCACGAAACCGACATCAACAACCCGGACACCGACGGCGACGGTATCCCCGACGGCGGCGAAGACATCAATCTGAACGGCAAGCTGGATGCCGGCGAAACGAGTCCGCTCTCCCCTGACACGGACGGCGACGGTATCCGGGACGGAGCAGATGCAACGCCAATACCACCGTTCGACGCACCGCTCATCGCGACGGTGTTTCCGAATGCGGCACCAGCACACGGCGGCCGAACCATCGTCATTCAGGGCAGAAATCTCCGCGCGAGTCAACGCGTATGGTTCGGTGACCGATTGGCCGCCAACGTGCGCTCTGTCGACGCAAACGCGATGAGCGTAGTTGTTCCACCAGCACCGACTCACTCCGAGAGTCCAACGATCACTATTCGCGTCGAGGATCCCGCAACGGGACTCGAACACGTCGCCGCCAATGCGTTCACCTACTCCGATCCAGCCCACGTCACTCTTTCCCTTCATCCAGTGCCTGAAGCCGTTGGCCCCGATCTTGGCGTTTTGTCCCTCCGAATTTCTGCACGGACTAAAGTAGCCATTGGTCGCGTCGCACTCACGCTGACCGCATCACCCCCAGGCAGTGTCACCTGGGGAACGCTGGAGGCAGGCGTGGCCGCCGCGCCATACGGTCGCGCTGTGACAGGTTCCACCGGACCAGACGGTTCCCTTTCCATTGCGATTGGCGCACCCAGAAATGCACAACGCATGGGTGAGTTCGTAACGATTCCCTGGGCCTACGCAGGAGAATACGATGAGTCCGTGACAATTCAGATTCATAACGCACGTGTCACCGCGGACAATGGTTATCCCTTACAAGTGGACCCACCTCAGTCCTTCAATCTGCGATAATGACAACCATGCAATCCGGTACGGCAAAAATACGCATTACCCCCGATACGCCGCGCACGCAAGTATTCGGCATGATGTCGCGGGGAAACCTCGACGATATCTGGGCGCGATGTCTCACCCTCAACGATGGCGACCAGCGGATGGTCATCATCACCTACGACTTGAATTGCCTCGATGTCGCAACACCCATTCTCCGAGAACGCTGTGCCAAAGAACTCGGAATTCCCGCAGGCCTTCTCGTGCTACTCGCGACACACAACCACAACGCGCCGATTCAAATCGTCCCAAACAACTACGACTACGGTCGATGGTTGGCGGATACACTATTCGATCTCATCAAGACTGCAATCGAAAACGAATCCGGAACGGTCACGATTCAATTCGGATCGGGACACGGCGAATTCGTATGGGCCGTCGGCAACGCCCCCGCAGACACCGAAATTCAAGTCTTGTCCGTAATAGAAGAAGACAAACCGAAAGCAGTGTTGTTCACCCACCCCGTACATCCGCTACTCGGCGCGAGCGGTTACATCGAACCCGGCCACCCGGGTTACGCATGCGACGCCCTCGAAGAAGAAATATCCGATTGCCTCGCGCTCTACGCCGACGCATGCGGCGGAAATCAATTCGCCGTGGAACCCGCCATCGACGGCGACCCGATGGCAAAAGCGAAATCCCTCGGACAACACCTCGCAGCGTTGGTCCTCGGCGTACTCGGCAGCTCCATGACCGACGTTACCGGCCCCATCGAAGGTTCGCTCGAAGTCGTATCGCTACCCCTTGCGCCGCCGTTACCGCGCGAAGAAGCCAAGCGCCTATTAGAGAACGCACAATGCGATCAGATCTGTGTGCACTACCCGGACGAACGTCGTTCCCAGAACTGGATTCGGGTTTTGAACCAATACTATGAAGAAGGAAAGCCGTTCCCGAAACGTACCGACGACCTCGTCTGCACCGACGACGCATTCCTAGTCGACGCCCACGAAGACGACCGAACCTACCCCTGCCGCTACGAAGAAGTCATCATCGCGCGCATCGGCCCCATGCCCTTCATCGCCATGCAAGGCGAAGTCTGCGCACCCATCGGCATGCGCATCAAAGACGCATTCCGCCAACGCATGCCCATCTTCCTCACCGCCTACATGGGCGAACACAACCTCTACATCCCCACCCGCGAACTCGTCCGCAACGACACCTACCAATCCCAAGTCCTCCGCATCCAATACGCATCCCCCGTCGACTGGGACCCCAACGTCGAAGACGAAATGGTCCACGCCGTAATCGACCACATAAAGAAACGCATAAACGACACCGAAGAACCCGCGCTAGTCACCGATTACCTAGCCGTAAGAATGGAAAACCCAACCGCATCCGCAGATGACGCGGATTCGCGCAGATAGATCGCGCACCCCAATCCTGTCTATCCTGTAAATCCCGTCAAAATCCCCACCTCCACCGTCATTGCGAAAGAGCCCCCGGCGACTGCGGCAATCTCATCATGCGATATCACGTGGGTACGAACGAACCAAAACCGATATAAGACTCACGCAAAGACGCAAAGACCCGAACCACTTCCTCTGTGTTCTCTGTGGCTAAAGGAGAGCGCGATCTACCCCGCGATGGAAGCGCCCAGAGCGATGAGGGTCACGGCTTCGTAGATGGCGGCGATTGCGAGTACGAGGCATGCGTACATCGTGGCGGAGGCGAGCGCTTCGAAGCCGAACCGGAATTCCGATAGCGCACTCGACGGGTCGTCTTCGCTTCCCCGCAAGAAGACGACGCATGTCTTCCAGACATGGAGTGTGTACACACAAATCCCGAACGACACGATGATGTACGCCTCTAGTTCGAGCGCTATTGTGAGCCAATGAAACGTCATCGGCTCCGCGCCGCCGGACCAAACGGGCGCCATCGCGAAACCGACCAACGTAAGACTCAACAACGTTTTCCCTACGCCGAATAGCGGTATCAGCAGTGAGGGCAGCGTTGCGAGCAGAAAAGTCTGCACGACGAAATTATTGCGAAACGTTTCCCAGGCTGCGAGGGGCACATTGCCATCCAAGTAGGCTTGGCCGAGTTCTTTAAGAGCCCCTTCGGAAAACTGTTCAAAGACCCATTGCGATGCCGTCAAATTGGCTTGCGGCGCGAGGATGCCAAGGACCATCACGTACAGAAATGCGGAGTAGTTCAACGTATGAACGAATCGAAACAGTCGCGGATGTTCTCGGCTCGCGATGACGAGTCCATTAAATGCATTCGATATCCGATGCAGCCAAATCACCCCCGACCATTGCAACACCGCCGCACCGTAAAGCGTCAACGCCAATCCAATCAACACCAAGTACGGCACCCCCGGCGGCATCGGAACTGCATCATGAACAAACAATGCGTCTACATCTTCCGGCCAAGAAAAGTCAGGATCAGACATCCGCCGCCGTGCTTCCGGATCATAGAATCCATCGCGCACGAGATCGGTGCCCAACCATGCCCCCGTCACCGAAGCGGCGTTCGGTATTAGATACGCCGTCGACAGGCCGCCAACATCACGGTGTATCCGCCCCGTGACGCGATACGTCTCGCCGCGAATGGTAATAGCCTCCGGCCCGCAAAGGACACCCGCCAACGCGGTCCGTTCGCCCGGTTTCGGAATCTCGCCTTCGGCGATGATGGATGACCAGTCACGATCATCAAAATCGATAAACAAAATCTTGTGCGAAGACCAATCGGAGAACTGCGCTTCGGTAACAGGAGGTTGATATTCGAGGAATGGAACGAGGCCCGGTTCGTCCGGCATAGGACCGGTAAAACCGAATCCGTCGCGCCATGGTCCTTGCGACCCGCGAAAGTCGATGACCGCAGCAGAGAAAATAACGACAATCCCGGCGACCACACAAAACACCGCGCGCAGCGGTCTACTCATCCGGTACTAACCCTGCAACACGCGGCACAAGATAATACAAGAGTTCGGTGAATAATGCTTCTTGATTAGGCCCCATCCAAGACATCGTGAACATCTCGTATTCTTCGTCTGTGCCGCGCTTGGCTGTGTTGTAATAACGGTCGGGCGAAATGTAACCGACATAATCCCCATTAAAACTGAGCACCCACAAATCGATACCCTGCGCCTCTGCCCACGCCTTCCATTCGATGGCGATTTCGCCGCTAATATCGCACGGCGTCGCATACAGAAACACGTCGCCAATCTTTGCCGCGTGAATCCAGACGTCGTTGTCAACACCTAATCGAGGGAACAAATGCGGCGAAAGCCGCCACGATTTCCCCACGCGGAATTGATACGACGGCGAGTCGAACGGCACACCAATCGCAGCAATATCGACGGTATCCCGATACTCAGCCGTCGCCACGTCGTCCAACACCCGCGTAGCGAGCGCTTCACCCAACGCCTCTGCGCGAGTATCACTATCCGCTCCGTCAACCCGCGCCGATGTACTCCCCACAGCACCGGCCAGAAACATCGCAAATCCCCCGGTTTCCCGTTCGATCGCGCCAACAAGATGGCCTGGATAATCCGCGCTAAATTTCATGTTGCCGCTACCAAGGACTGTAGCATGCGCGGCGTACGAAGCGACGAAACACTGATCGCCGTCCGCGCGGCGAAACGCGAGATAACTGAGTTCGGCATCGACCGGCGCACCCTCGCGCGCACGGTTTCGCACATAGTCCGGCACGTCGATGCCGCCGGATGCAACCGTCGCGGGTGCACGCGCCGCACGCGCATCGCGAATGACTTGAACAAACGCTAACGTCAATGCGTCTTCCACATCGACATCGTACGCCCCCGCAAACATCGAAGCCGCCAGACCCGGCCCCCACGCACCGGGGCCGCTGTGCGTATGCGTCGCATTAAAAAGAATGGTGCTCGGATTACAATCCGAATCCTGTTCACACAATTCAGCCCGAACGCGATCCGCAATATTTTCAGGAATGATGAGAAGGTCCGCACCAAGGATCACGATCTCATCTTGACCGTCGTGCAACGCAATCGCGTAAGCATAGACCGGATCGCGCACACCTTCAGCCGGGGCACCTTTGCGGTCGCCGAATCCCGCCAACGGTGTGCCCGCTGGCAACGCAAAGGGAACCTTGGCCCAGCCAACTTCGAGGAGATCCGCTTTCTCGCGACTCGCTTTGTTCGACAAATCGATAGCCGATGCAGCGGATTGAAATGATGCCGTTTCGGTGACTGGGCGCGGTCCATACGCCGGCCAAGGTCCGACGAAAAAAACGATCGCCGCTACAACAAGGAGAAGGATCGCACCGAGAATAAGAAGCGCGCGTTTGAGTTTAATGTTCATAGACGATCTATCGGTGGTTCGTCGTGCATAGACGAACAGTATACGAAGATCGTGCCCCGAGTTCCCCACCGTCGCAGAGAACGATATGAATTAGTGCATATTGGGTTGGCCAGGATCTGCGCCGGTACCATCCGGTTGCAAACGCGTCGCCACTGCGCCATGACGTTCCAGCGCCATGTTCAGAAAGTCTTCCGCAAGATTCGCATCAACCGGAAACGTGGTCACCGAAAAACCATACCCCTTGATGAACTGCTCCAGATCCGCCGAAATACGGTTAATGACGGTCTGAGCGCCCTCACCAGGCGTTTCGAGTAGTAGCAGCGCCAGCCCATTGTTGTTCAATCGGAAGACTTGGTCTGTTGTCCTCAAATCTTCGGTAAGCCGTTGCCCCAATCCCGGGATCTCGTGCGTTTGGTCCGATGTCGCACACACAGTGACCAGCGAGGTCGACGCCGGATACCGGATTGCCCGCTCGATCTCCTCCCGCACCCGAGAATGCAGATAGGTCTCGGTCCGCAATCCGGTGGCCGGATCGCGATACGCGAGCTTTTCCAGCACCTCACTTCGTTTTTCGGCTTCGGATCGGCGTTGATTCTCTTCCCGCAGACGGTTCTGCAGTTCAAGAATGGCCGATCTTAGCTCCGCGATGTCATCCATTGTTTTCCCTTAGCGTTGACGGCATGCGGAAACGCAATTCATATGCCAATTGGAGGGTCCCCCTGGATTCCCCGAAAGCCATTGTATCACAGCGTTTTCGTAGTGCAAGTGAAAAGTTTGAATCCAGCGCAATGCACAGACCTGTAACGAGAGTAGTCAATCCTGACCACTTTTTTATTGAAGTTGACATATATCCAAAAATGAGAAAATCTTGACAACTTTCCATTTTTCACGTACGATTCGGTTGGGGAATCACTGATATTTGTCCAATGTCGACTCAAATCGACGAGTATTCTTACCACAATTGTTGTGGGTTCAACGGACAATGCGGGATAGGGGGAATTGATGGACGACCGAGTCATCGATGTAGATCCGCCAGAATCACGCATCCTCGTCGTGGAAGATGAGCCCGCCCTCCAAGATGTCTTACTCCAAGGTTTAGACATGGCGGGCTACGAATGCGAATCGGCCTCTTCTTGCGAGGAAGGCCGTCAGAAATTCGAGCGCAACCGTTACTCCTGCATCTTGGTGGACCTGGGCCTGCCTGATGGTAGTGGTCAAGACCTCCTGGCCGAATTGACTGAAGCGGATCCTAATGTCGTCGCGATCGTATTGACCGGCGATGGCCGCGCAGACAGTATCCTGGATAGTATGCGGGGCGGCGCGTTCGACTACTTAACGAAACCTATAGATATCACTACGTTACAAACGGCGGTCCATCGTGCCGAAGCGCATCATGCCGTTGTGAGCGAACGTGATCGTCTTCTGGAATTGGTTCTGGCCGAGCGGGAACAACTACGTGCCCGAATCGACCAGGCTACGGACGATATCCGTCAATACGCTACTGCTTGCGAGAAGAGCAATGATCGGTTGAAGGGCCTGCTTGAGCTGGCTCGTGTGTCAACCAATTACTATACAGACGAATCGTTGCTGGTTCGTGTATTCGATACGCTGGCGGGCCATCTTCCCATCCGTGGCCTGGTGCTATGTGACTCACTGCGTCGGACACTCATGGCGGTCGCAAAGACGTCAGATGATAGTGATCGCGAATTTTCTCGGTCAGAGTCTGGTGCAGACTCACTGGATCTCGATCCGATTCTGCTGGAGGCGGAACCGGAAGTCGTTATTGATTCTTGGCTGGAGCGACATGCCGGACTGGATGCCGCAGCCCATCCTTCTCATGTATATCCCTTGCGCGGTTGGAATGGGTCATCGTGTACGGTCGGATTCTATTTCGCAGAAGGTTTCAAGAGTGCATCGCACGATCAAGAGTTCTTGGACATGTGCGCGCACTTTCTCGTATTTGAGTGGGAGCGCACACAGTTGCAGCTGCACGTGGGCCATTTGGCCAGCATGGGCAATATCGCGCTCGAACTCTCCCGAAACTTTCTACAGCCGTTGACCGCGATACAGACTGCGGCAGATTTCGTGGGCGAGTTGGTGGTTGGCCCTGAAGCGGAAGAGGGTATGAGCATCGTTCACGAAAATGTGCAGCGGTTGCGCCAACAGACTCAAGAGTATCGGAAACTTTCGCTGCTCCGTGAAGACTCGATGGAAACAATCGCGCTCGATCAATATGTCGATCAAGCGTTGGATATGTTGTCGGTCGCGATACAAAACCGCGACGTACATGTAGAAAAATCGTATGCGGAAGATTCCGAATGCGTGTTGATCAACGGCACGGCGCTCGCCCGCACGTTTTTAGATTTGATCCTCGGCGCAGTGCGATCTATTGAACCGGGTGGCGAATTGCGCGTTCGTCTTGACGATTCCAATCGCGACTATGTTGCATTCGAATTGTCACACGCCGGAACGTTCTCCCACCTCATGGGCTTGCAAGACGACTCGATGGTGGCGTCGGACACCGACATACAAGATACGCATCCTGGCATGCAGTTAGCCCAGCGCACCATTCACGGGTGCGGCGGCAATTTGAGCCTGGATCGCTTGGAAACAGGGGGCACAATGATTCGAGTGGTCTTGCCGCGAAATGCGTCGAACCTCGTAGAATCGGGAGCAACGTAGACTCGGCATGGTTACTTCGGGGGACGAATTATTGCGTGGGGGCGCACCGGGCGGCGAAACAAGGCTACCGAAACGGGTCGTCGTATTGGACACGGATCGCGGTGTCCGTTGGGCGATCGAGAAAGGCCTACAACGGAGCGGCTACGAGGTCTTCACGGCGGCCAGCGTCGCAGAGGCGCTCAAGTATGCAAATGAAGATTCGGTTGACGCCGTCCTATTGGAAATTCTGCCGGAAGCTGGATTGACGCAAGAAGCCCTCGGCATGGTCTTGGAAAGCGCGTCTGCGCCAAAGGTAATTTGTGTGTCGGTGGATTCCGCGCCGCAACATGTCATTGATTGCATGCGACAGGGCGCAGCGGATTTCTTGCCGAAACCATTTAGCTTGCAAGACGTACGTACGGCACTATCTCGAGCATTGGCGACGGAGAGCGAGCGTCGCGCAGTACGTACAGGTGGCGCTACTCGCCGCACGGAAGAAGACGCATCGTTCCTGATCGGCATCAGCCCGGCAGTGAATGAACTTCGTGATGTCATTAAACAGGTCGCGGGATCGGATCTGAATTGTCTGGTTCGAGGTGAAAGCGGCACGGGTAAAGATTTGATCGCGCGGGAATTGCATCGTCTTTCGCGCCGCGCGGACAAACCGTTTGTAAAAGTAAATTGCACCGCACTCCCTGAACAGTTGTTGGAGAGTGAATTATTTGGATATGAACGAGGGGCATTTACTGGGGCGGTGACCTCTAAGCCTGGGCGATTCGAGTTGGCCCATCGTGGGATCATTTTTCTCGACGAGATCGGGGACATGCACGCCAACCTACAAGCAAAACTGTTGCAGGTGATCGAGCATAAGGAATTCACCAAGCTGGGCGGCCGTAAATCGCTCAAAGTGGACGTGCAAATCGTCGCGGCGACGAACGCCGATCTGGAAGCGAGGACGAAAGACGGTTCGTTTCGAGACGACTTGTATTTCCGGCTGAATGAAGTGTGTATTTGGGTTCCGCCTTTGTCGTCACGCCGAGAAGATATTCCATTGTTGGTCCGCCATTTCATTGAAAAGCACGGTCGGTTCTCGAATGACAGCACGTTCGAGATTTCGGGCAGCGATCTCCAGGAACTGACCGAACATGAATGGCCGGGCAATGTGCGTGAGTTGGAAAGTACCATCAAACGTTGGTTAGCGCTCGGCAAGAAGGTCTTGGTGACGCAACGGACATCGCCGCGAAAATCGCAACCGATACCTGAACCGTCATCGGCAGAGGCAGCAAAATCGGTAGCCGACCCAGTGCCGGAACAACCGGAGGCCACTGCTGAACCGCAAACAGATCCAGAACGAATCCTCGCTGCGTTGGAACGAAATCAGTGGAATCGGCGTAAGACCGCCGGCGAATTGGGGATGAGTTACCAGACGTTGCGTCGGCGTATTGAAAAATACGGGTTGGACCAACGGATGTAGATCTGAACGATCAGTCATTTGATTTGAAACCGCCAAGGACAAGAGAGAGAGACTAAGTTTGTAGTGCCGCCTTTAGGCGGAAGATATGAATACAACATTTCCGCCTAAAGGCGGGACTACGAACCAATCGAATTCTCGCGGTCAAATCGAATGGAGTCCGAGAACGCAACAAGCATCTTCCCCGCTTGGCGTCTTGGCGGTTATGCCACTGTTGAGCTCTAGGCGGGTTCTTCCAAACCTTCAATCCACGCCCGTATTAATTCGACGGCTTCTTCGTGGACCATCAATCGGGGTAGCTCTGGCATCATGATGCCGGGTTCGGTGGATTCGAGGCGGAAGAGCAGGATCGATTCGTCTGGCTTACCGGGGACAATGTCGAATAGCCGGTCGCCAGCGCCACGGCCCGCCGCGACGGGTGTACGGCCGACACCCCATGCATAGGGATCTTCTTGGCCATACCGCAAGTCGAGTCCAGTCGTATTGGCTGGACCTTCGGGTCGATGACAGTGCGCACAATTCACTTCTAGATAGGCGCGCGCGCGTTCGGCTTCGGTGCCCGTTTCCGGATCATCCCAAACGGGTACTGCTGGCGCATCGTCTGGCACGTCTGTTAGATAGCCCTCGCTAGCCCAACGTTGCAATTGGTTCGCTGCACCATCGTGATACGGATACGATTTATTGAGGAGCATACCTTTGGGGCCGACGGGCTTGATGGCCTCGCCAACGATGTGACACCCCTTGCACTGATTGACGTTGGGAATGATGTAGCTGAGGTTTTTCGTCGATCCGTCGGTATGCGTCCACGTCACATCGCGGCGACCGCCGGCAACCTTGAGCTTCGCGTCCGTCTGGTCTTCGTTCCAGATGTAGACGGATACGACCCAACCCTCGGGGGACTTCATCAGAATTCGTGTTTCAATAATAGTCTGGCCGAGCGAAGGGTCCCGTAGATCATCGACATACCCAAAGGTCTTGGCGAGCAACGTGCCCACTGGAAACACGAATGATTCCTCGCCTTTGTACGTCGCGGCTTCGCCTTCGGGCATCCAAACGAATCGGTATTTCGTCGAATAGTCCGAGAACAACGGCGTGGTCAAATCATAGGGCAACACACCTTCCGCTGGAACTTGCGCAGCCGGATCAGCGAACAGGCCGTACTCGGAAATCTGCTTGAACGGTTTCCAGTTATCCGGCAATTGAACACCGGCTTCCGCCGCCAATGCCATTGGCATCGACGGTGCGGCGAGGAAATATGTCGCGACGGCCACACTCAATAGGACCGCCGCTGACATCATGGCGAGTAATGAGTTCGTAACGCCTTGCTGGTTTCTACTACGCATACCAATAACCTTTGCGAGGGGTTTCACGAACCTTCGATGACGATCGGCTTAAGCGGCGGCAATGAACCCTTATGGGGTGCTAAATCGCGGGTGACTCGAGCGGCTTTCGGATCACTCATTGCGCGGCCCAAGTCGATATTCGCGAAATCGGCGTCGCCATTGTTCACGATGTAAATCTCCGGATTGTCGACACCTTCCTGCACGATGCCATCCCAAATGATATCTGGAATTTTTTCACCCACTAAGCCGACGACAAGGGTCTTCACGATGCCCTTCGGATCGTTGCCGCCGTTCTTAACATCGTTGTCGTGAATGTGGATTTTTGTGGAGTGCGGGTTGTAGGACTCATCCTTCACCGGTCGACCACTTGAGAAATAGCTGAGAATGCTAATGTTGATTGACGAATTGTCATGAATCTTATTATCAAATACTTCCACGTTCCGGTTTGCCATAATCTGCAATCCGGTACCGGTCGGAACGCCGCCCACAATGTTGCCTTCGGGTGCGAAATTCTTCGTATCGTTGTTTATGATCTCGTTCCGGAATACACGTACATCTTTACCACCTTGCTTCGGTAGTCCGGGAAGGTCGAACACCAGAATACCGCCGGTGTTGTGCGTCGCAACATTATCGTACACGTCCGCGCCCCAGCTATTCTCAATTTCGATGCCCGCCACGTTGTATTCCGCGCGGCTGTTGCGGACGATGATGTTTTCCGATTGTCCGACATAGATACCGGCGTCCGAAGCGGCGATCGCTACGCATCCGTCAATCAATACGTCGGTGCACTCAACCGGATACAGACCATACGCACCGTTGGTTTCTTTTGGGCCACCCGTCCACTCGGTACGAATACGAAGAAAGGAAATACCATCTGAGCCTTTAGCCTTGATGGCATCACCCTTCGAATCTTCCACCGCGAAATCTTCACAGACTACAGCGTCACTCGTGATGATTAGGCCTTCCGCACCAGCATCTTGATTTTTGAAGGAGAGGATCGTCTTGTCCATACCTTTGCCGCGAATAGTGACACCGTCCACATCAAGCGAAAGACTCACGGTGAAATCGAAATGACCCGCACCTAGAGCGACGACGTCGCCAGGTTCAGCAAGGATCAATGCCTCCTGAACTTCTTCTTGAGCGTTGTCGCCTGGTTCAATGGTGATGGTCTTCGCTGACGCTGGCAACGCCACCAATACCGCTGCAAGACACAATGCGACCCAACGTTTTTGCATGAAAATACTCTCCTACAGTCTAGTCTGACCCCGCCACAAGTAACCTGTTTCGGCCAAACACCGGTTTTGACGTGGTTTGATTTGGAAATCCACAGAACCCGATGACACAAGTTGCCGCGTCCACGTGGATTTCGGCGGCCACATAGTAGAGGTGGAGTGTCCAAACTTCAACATTAGTACGAGTGACGACCCCATATGAACCAACTTGGCGTCATTCGCCAGTTTCCGGTACACCCGGTGGGTAGCGCTAGACTAATCGGATTTGCCTAATCTTCCGTGCGTGCGTATCATGCATATTGTGCATACCTCATAGGCCAAGGAGCCAGTCCATGCAAGAACAACGTGTCCGCGAACGGCCCCGTTCGGATACGCGCGAGCGCATTCTTAACGTTGGCGAAGAGCTTATTGCCCAGTACGGCATGGAAGGATTCCAGCTCAAGGATGTCGCCGAACGAATTGGGATTCGTCCGCCCTCGATTTTCGCGCACTTTGCGGGACGAGACGCGATTGCCCAAGCCATCGCAGAACGGATGCTCATTCGGATACGTGATCTTCTGGTCGCTGGTGAGGATGAAGATCCTGAAGAAGTGATGGTTCGATGGGTGCGGGGATTGGTCTCATATATGGTGGCCAATACCGCCCATTTACGGATTTATCTACGTGATATGGCGCACGCCGGGAGTCCGGGCGTTAGCGAATACGAGAATGCCGATGCGATTCAGGCTGAAATGGCGGCCAGTATCGGTGCGGTGATGCAACGAGGATTCGAGTCAGGCAGATTCCGGGTTGTCCGGGTTGAGGGCCTCATGGCACAGATTTTTGGCGCGGTGCTCGCCATGCTGGTTTGGCAGGGTTGGGACGATTCCGGCAATCCGATTCCTGGCGTGCCGATCGAAACCGTACAAGACGAAATTGAAGACCTGGTTCGCAGCTATCTCGCGCCGCGCCCGTAGCGCGGCTGCTCCTTTGATCCGCCTGGGTATCCAGTCTGCCTTTCTTGCTGCGATCAGTTGCTCGTTGGCCTATGCAGCACCGTTCTACGAAGATAAATCAAATCTGCTTGTTGTCCTTAACGAAGATGGTGACAGTGTTCCCATCAACACTGTCGCTGAGTGGACGCAGCGCCGCGCACACATCCTCGAAAATATGCAAGCGGTTATGGGATCGCTCCCCAATCCACGCCCACAACCGGCATTCGACATGCAGGTCGAATCGCAGGAAGCCTTCGCTACCTATGTTCGACAAAAAATCACGTTCGTAACCGAGGCCGGTGATCGTCTCCCCTGCTACCTATCCATACCAAATAAAATCGAAGATACAGCGCCAGCCATGCTTTGCCTTCATCCTACCTTCAAATTCGGCAAGGACATGGTCGTTGGACTCGGCGATAAGCCGAATCGTAATTACGGTGAAGAACTCGCACAACGCGGATACGTCACCCTCGCGCCGGACTATCCTGGTTTTGGCGATTACTTAATTGATGTCTATGGGATGGGGTACGAGAGCGCGACGGCGAAGGGAATCGTCAATCACATGCGTTGTATCGATTTGCTGATGTCGCTGCCGCAGGTTGATGCGGATCGCATTGGGGCTATCGGTCATTCACTCGGCGGACACAACACGCTCTATCTCGGTGTGTTCGATCCGCGCGTGAAGGTCATGGTCACGAGTTGCGGGTTCAACAGCTTTGCGAAGTATTACGGAGGCGATCTCACGGGTTGGTCGCACAAAGGGTATATGCCGCGCATCGCTTCAATTTTTGGTAAGGACCCGAAGCGTATGCCGTTCGATTTCACTGAAGTCCTCGGCGCGCTAGCACCGCGACCGGTATTTATCAGCGCACCGCTCCATGACGCAAATTTTGAGGTGACGGGCGTGTATGACTGTGTAAATGCGGCGCAGCCGGTTTATGCGCTGTATGAAACAGCAGCGAAGTTACACGCCGTTCATCCGGATTGCGAACATGATTTTCCGCCGGAGACGCGACGGGAGGCATATGCCTTCATTGATGAGGCGCTCGGCCATACGCCCACTCAGGACGTTCCGTAAGATCGAAAAGTGCCGTTCGCGCTCAGTATCTTTTTTGACAGGATTACAGGATGGACAGGATTTATCCTTAGCCGTTTCCTGGTCGAGCATCGAGTGAATTCCCTGGCACCGCCGCCTTCCAACCAAGACATTCTGACTTTGGAAAGTCATGTTTCTTGTGCCACCTTCAAACTCGTTGGTTCAAATCTGATTTCCGACAAGTGTCGTTTGCCAGACTACGGCAATACGCCACCAACAACCGTCATCCCTGCCTAGCAATTCACGCAGTGAATGCGGTGCCAGGCTGGGATGACCTCTTAGGCGAAGGGCGGTCTATTCATATGTGCCGCCATTCGAATCACTCTGAACGAAACACACGAAGTACCGTGCTTTGTAATCCAGTCAATCCTGTAATCCCGTCTTAGGCATTTCCCGGAATTCCGTGATGAACCAACGAGTTTGGAGGTGGCACATCCAATTCCATGGTAGTTGCCTCCAGGCGGTCCAAAACGGAACACTTGTTAGGGGTTGCGCATATCCCCGATATGTTGTATAGATTCACTTGACAAGACCTTGCTGTAGCCAAAGCCTCTCAATCGGGAGCTGGCAGGATGTGCGGCGTAGGCGGAAAGGAGGTGGTCCATCGATGGAAAGACCGGGAAAACCCGGCGCTTGTAGCCAGCTGGCTTATTGCGCCGCGACTCGACTCCTGAACGTGGATCATGTACACATGACAGGATTCAAACTAGGGAGTAGTTGTCGGCGTTAGTAAGCCAGCGCGACAACTACAAGCGACTAATCACTACCCGGGACCCGAGGCCGAAAGGCTTCGGGTCCTGATTTATTTGGGAACTTGAAACGTCTGCTCGTAGCAGGACTCCGCGCTCGAAATGGATATCGGAGGGCTAAAATGACAAGATACTCATTTACAGACTGAATTGATCGAACTGGCCAAGTCGCTTTCTCTGAAAATAGATCTCCATATGGAGTGCGGCAGCTTGCTGCCGCTTTCTTAGGCGGGGCTTGCCTCGCTCGGAAAAAACGCAAGCGAGCTTGCGCACTCCATATTCTTCGCAAGACCGAGGTTAGCAATTTGATGGGAGCACAGGATTGAAGACGTTCTGGACGATAGCGATGGTGGTCGCGTTGCATTCGGCGGGTGTGCATGCCGATAAGTCCCTCACATTCTCCGCAATGGGCGATGGTCCTTATGATACCGCGGACTGGAATCGGTTGCGCCATCAGATCGGCCATGAGAATCGGGAAGGGCGTGCGAAGTTCGTTATTCATGTCGGTGACATCGCGAGCGGTACGGAGTCGTTGCCGGAGTCGCGGTATACGCGCGTGGCGGAGATTCTGAAGGGATCGCGTGCGCCGTTGTTCATCATTCCGGGCGACAATGAATGGAATGACCTCGATGATCCGGATATTGGGTGGACGTATTGGGAACGTCATTACTCGGCGTTTGAGCAGCACTTTGATGTTCCGTGGAAGGTCGAGCGTTCAGACGTACGACCGGAGAATTTTGCTTTTGTTTTGGACGGTGTCTTGTTTGTCGGTATCAACCTCGTCGGCGGTAGGGTTCATGACGCTGAGGAATGGCGGTTACGTCAGGAACAGGATGCGGCGTGGGTGCGTAAACAGTTTGAAACACATGGTGAGGATGTACGCGCGGCGGTTATCCTGGGGCATGCGAAGCCGGTGGCTTCACATGAAACGTTTTTTAGCGCAGCGGTTCCTGTGATTGCAGCGTTCGGCAAACCGACACTATATCTCCACGGCGATGGTCATGTCTGGGAAAAGGAGAAGGGTTGGCGCGCTCCGAATTTGTGGCGTGTGCAGATCGATCAGATTGAAAAAGGACCGCCGGTGCGGGTGACCGTGACGGACAAAAAGAAGCGGCCGTTTCGATTTGATCGCCAGCTTAAAGAACGGGAAAGTGAATTGTACGAACCAATGAGTAAACGGATTCGCCATCGAAATGGCTTCGGCCGGAAACGGAGTACACCCGGTCGATGAAACAACGTACACGTATTACCATCGGCGGGACATCGATTCTCGCCGTCGCGGGTGTGATATCCGCGATTCTCTATGTGTTTGTGATGGGTCCCGCACTTGAAGTCCAGGGACACAAGAAAGCGATCAAAGAAGCCGCAGCGATCGCGCGTGAAAAGCGTCACTCTCTGCCGTCCGATGCGGAGTTGTATGAGTATAAGCAACACATCGACGCGTTAGTGGAATTGGGACATTTCGAGGAGCGAGAGTTCCGTCTCGGAATGAATGCGCTACGCGAAAATCAACGGCTGTTGTTTCGCGAATTGGAACGACAAGCCGAAGGGCTGCCAGTCTGGGATTGGAAACCAACACTGGAAAAAGACGCCATCGTAATCACCGTCCGCGCAACACCATCCGACATGAAGGAATGGGAATCAATTATCGGGCGGTATGGGTGACATAGTGGGACTTCGTGCCAGAAAAGCGATGGTGCTGAAGGTTGTTGTCGTGGTTACGATGGTGGCCACGTTTGGTGCGGTGCGTTATTTCGCGGACCCTGAGCGGGTTATTGAACGGCATGTCGTTGCGATGGGTGCTCTCTTCGAGGAATTGCCGAACAGTGATGCCTCGGACCCGGTTCGAATAGAATGGAATGAACGGCGGGATAGCCTCGTTCGGTTGGGGTATTTGGATCGGGAGGAGCATACGGTACCGTTGGCGGGCGATGAGGTGGCACAGGCTCGATTATACAAGGCGCTGAATGAGGAAAAACAAAACAGTTGGATCTCGGATTGGCATTCGCGGACCGGCTCTGGGAACGGCATCGTTATCACCGTTGTGGATGAAGCGTGGCGTCATCAATATTGGAAAGACACGATAGACCAGTATCGGGCGCCACTGGAATGAAAGGACTGACGGACGTGCTAACGCTATCATTGGTCTTACTTTCATCAGGCATCGCAGTAGCAGAGGGCGACGTTGCCGAGGGCGCTCAGGGTGAGCGCCTCTACCAAGCCCATTGCGCGATCTGTCATGGCATCGGCGGTACGGGCGGACGCGGTCCTCGTTTGAATCTCGCAAAATTGCGACGTGCGCCGAATCAACCGGCGCTCGTACGTATCATTCGCGGAGGCATAAACGGGACGGAGATGCCGGGGTCGTGGATGCTGTCCAGTGACGATAGTCAATCGATAGCGGACTATGTGCAGGCGTTAGGAGAACGCGAGCCGGAAGTAGTTCCGGGGGATGCGACTGCTGGAAGAAAGGTGTATGAAGCGCAGGATTGCGCGGCATGTCACATCGTTGGCGGCACGGGATCGAGTTTGGGTCCGGACCTATCCGATGTGGGTATGCGGCGTAGTGCGGCGTATCTTCGCAAAGAGCTCGTGCAGCCGGGTGCGACGTCACCGGATGGTTTCATCATGATTTACGCGGTGCCGGCGTCGGGCGATCCGGTGGAGGGTATGCGCGAAAATGAGGATTCGTTCAGCGTGCAGATTCGTGACGCAAATAATCAGTTTCATTCTTTTCGAAAAACCGAATTGAAGACGTTTCGTAAGCAGCGTGGGAAGAGTTTGATGCCGAGCTATGGGCAGAAATTGGATGCAGCGGAATTGGACGATTTGGTTGCGTATCTCGCAAGCCTGCAAGGAGATGAGTGATGCGGAGTTTAGTTGGCGTTGCTCTATTTGTTGCATTCGTGTTTGGCGCGGGGGCACAAGTTTCGTATGAGCGTGTGTTGGATGGCGAACTGGACAAGGGCCATTGGCTAACGTATTCGGGCAATTATGCGGGCTTTCGATATTCGCCGCTCGATGAGATCACGGCAAGCAATGTGAAAGACCTCCGAGTTGCGTGGATCTATCAACTGCCGGATGGGGGTCATGTGGAAACGTCACCCATCGTCGTCGATGGCGTGATGTATATCACCGAACCGCCAGGGACCGTCTCAGCCCTAGACATTCAATCCGGGCGTCGGCTCTGGCGATGGACGCGACCCGATCAAGATAGAACGAAGACGATTGGTTTCCCTAAAGTGAATCGCGGCGTTGCGGTGTTGGGCGACACGGTCTACGTCGGCACGCTGGACTGCTATCTAGTCGCGCTCGATGCCCGATCCGGAGCGAAACGGTGGGAGGCGCAAGTCGCGGAGAATAGGACAGGGCATTCGATCACAGTCGCGCCATTAGCACTCGACGGGAAAATTATTATCGGCGTGAGCGGTGGCGAGGCGGGCATTCGCGGATTTCTAGATGCGTACGATGCAAGCAATGGTGAGCGCCTCTGGCGATTCTACACGATCCCTGGTCCAGGCGAACCAGGGAACGATACATGGGGTGGCGACAGTTGGAAGACGGGCGCAGGTCCGACTTGGATTACGGGAGTCTTCGACCCGGATCTCAATACGTTGTATTGGGGTGTGGGGAATCCGGGGCCGGATTGGAATGGGGATGTTCGGCCGGGCGACAACTTGTACACGTCGTCGGTCGTTGCGTTGAATCCGGATACCGGGACACTCAAATGGCATTTTCAATACACGCCACATGACACACATGATTGGGATGCGAATCAGGTGCCGATTCTGGTGGACGCTGATTGGGAGGGCAAGCCGCGCAAGTTACTGACCACGGCGAATCGCAACGGTTTTTATTACGTGTTGGATCGGGAGACGGGCGAATTCTTACACGGCACTCCGTACGCCAAACAAACGTGGGCTGAAGGACTCGACGAGAATGGTCGGCCTATCGTGATTCCGGGTACGGAACCTACAGAAGAAGGTAATCTAGTTTGGCCAAGTTTGCAGGGCGCAACGAATTGGTTTAGCCCTTCGTATAGTCCAGCGTCGAAATTGTTCTACGTTTCTGTGCGCGAAATGGGTGCTTATTATTTCAAGAGCGATGTTGAATACGAAGAAGGCGCGCCGTTCATGGGCGGGGGTGAAAGGGCTCTGAAAGGGGACGATGCGTATGGCGCGTTGCGTGCACTGGATGTCTTGACCGGGGAACGCAAATGGGAATTCCGATTGCAGTCGCCGCCGTGGTCGGGCGTACTGTCGACGGCGGGCGGGCTTGTGTTCGGTGGATCGATGGAAGGCAACTTTTACGCGCTGGACGCTGAATCCGGTGAACCGCTCTGGGATATTCAGACCGGTGGATCAATCGCGGCCAATCCTATTGCGTTTGCCGTTGGCGACCGGCAACACATCGCGATCGCGGCGGGGACTGCGATTCTCACGTTCGCGTTGCCGTAGGTGAACATGAAACCGGTTCGCACCCTTATCTCGGACGTACGATCAACGTTTCTACGTTCTTCGCCCAGGTTCATTGCAGCCGCTTTCTGCGCGACGTTAGGTACTGTGGGCTGTGAAAGATCTGCACAAGTGCAACCTGTGCCGGACGATGGACGAACGCCGCACTCACTCATAGACACGGCACTCACTTCGAGTCGCATATCCAGCAAGACCGAGTTAGGTAGATATTGGCGCGACGCGGTGAAGCTGGAGGGCGGGATTTCCCACGCACTCCCTGTGACTGATTTACGTCCGGGTGATGTGGTGCGGTGGGGTCTTAAAGAAGGTGACGATGCTAAGCCGGTGCGAATTCGGTGGAATGACGGCAACGCTCAACGTTTCACGTCGAACGGCAGCTCGCATTGGCAAGAATTCAGCGTCACTGTGCGCGATCGCTACACGCCCGGCGCGGAAGCGGTGCTGACGCTCGAGTCGCCTTCGTCTTTTTGGCTGTCTCATGCTGAAGTGGTGCCACGATCACAATTGCAGCCTCACGTAATTATTGTTCTCGTCGATACGCTGCGCCAAGACCATTTACATTGCTATGGCTACGACCGCGAAACTTCGCCCAATATTGATGCGTTCCGGAAAGACAGCGTCCGCTTTACGGAGCTCGTCCCTCCTACATCGTGGACGCGCCCGTCCGTTGCCTCACTGCTGACCTCCACGTATCCCAGTGTTCACGGCGCACAGGACCGTGGCGACCGTGTGCGGGAGGAAGTCACTTGGCTCGCCGATGTATTGGACGACCAGGGCTATGAGACCCACGCCGTTTTGACGAACCCGAATTGCATTCCCACTTGGGGTTTTGGGGACGAATTCGATCGAGCGTTCGAAATCGAGGCGGGCCGTTGGCGGTATGCCGACTCGGATCGCAATGTGATTGATCTTGGCATTGAATCGATTGAGGAGCTTGGTACGCGGCCTTTGTTCATGTACCTGCACGCGATGGCACCGCATTCGCCCTATGAGCCGCCCGCGCCTTTCGACAAAAAATTCACCGGCGAGACGGACATTCGTCCTGCGCTGCAGCAGCATATCGTGAATCTGTACGATGGTGAAATTGCCTACGTTGATTCGCTCTTCGGTGAACTGGTTGCAACGTTAAAGGATCTGGGCGTATACGATTCGAGTCTGGTCATTTTATTGTCCGACCACGGTGAGGAATTTTGGGATCACGGTAGCATGCTACACGGAAAGACGCTGTATGAAGAGCAGCTACGCGTACCGTTCCTGGTCAAGTTCCCAGAAAATCAATTCGCGGGATCGACATGGGGCGGAATTGTTGAAATGGTAGATGTCGCCCCCACATTGCTCGACATTTTAGACGTTCCAGCTCCTCCAGAATTTCAGGGAATATCCGTTGCGCCGTATGTCGAGACAGGCGAGCGCCCGAAAACAGCAGGCTATGCGGAGCTGTTTTTGGATGAGAAGAGTATGCGCAGCACCAAGACGGTAGAGACAAAATACATTGGCGATGCGGTGGAGCAAACCGACACGTACTTTGATTTGAAACAAGATCCGAACGAGCTCAAGCCGTTGCGTGAAGCGCCGGACAATGCCTTGCGACTAAGGCAGTATTCCGAGAAGATCGCAATGCTCGGCAACAGCGGACTACACATTTTGATTACTCACGATTCAGTTAAGAACGCGCAAATCTCGGGCACTATTCAATCGAGTAACCTCGGAGACGTCTCGCTTCGCTACCCTGACTCGCTAGTGGAATCGGCGCACGAAGAGGGAGCGGCATACCGTTTTTCGGCCACGTTTCCTGCGGCGACAAACTCGAACGTAACGTCCGTGCATTGGCAACAGGCGATGGAAGGCGATCAGTATCTGAAGACATTTGTGGACGGCGCAAACGCAGGTCCGGTTACTGAACAGAACTATGCCGAACTGATGGCAGAACTGAATCTCGATGATACGGTTGAAATTGAGCTGTCTATCGACGGGACTCCTTTTCCTCGGGAGCAGACCCACCTGGGTGCCGTGGGAACGTCTGGTGCGTTGGATGGGTCAAGCATTCGGATCGCGGACATCGTGGCATCGCCGCAGGGATTTGACCCGGCGGCACTGCCCACCGGCACCGCCGTCTACGTTTGGTACATTCCCGGCCCTGAAACCATCACCGATGACGAACTCGATCCGAGCCTCCGCGAATCATTGGAGGCACTGGGATACATCGGAGAGTAGATTGCATGGGTGCACGAATGAGGCGCGCGCGATTTACTCTGAAGCCTCAATGATGTCGCGCACCATGCGCGTAACGCCTTTGACCGTCACATCCTCGACGCTTGGATCCCATCCAACGGGTGATGCGTACTGAATACGAAGCGTCTGGGCTTGATAGGCGTCGAGACGCACAATCTCGCGTGTCGGAATGTAGAGATTGTGTTCACCCATGTATCCGAAGATAAGCAGCGGTCGTTCGCGACGGAATGCGTCTTTAATGCGCGCTCCGATCGGTGCGCAGACTTCGCCTTGGATGGCAACGATAGGCATCTCGCCAATCTTTGCGACGATGACTTCGTTGTAAACACAGGGAAATTCGTCGTGGATGCTGTCCTCGTATTTCTTGAGGAATTCCTTGTCTTCGTTATGGACGAGATACGTGTCATCCGTGCAGACCATATCGCCGGTGGTTTTGGGAAATGGCAAACCTTTCTCGTAGTACCTGAGCAGCATTCGCATCCAATTCGTGTCCCGAAAATCGTCGGGATAAGCGACAAAGCCAACGTCGTCGGGTATGCCGCGCCGCTCTTGAACTTTCGCATACATCTTTTTCGCTTCATCGTGCGACATGGGATCGGCTAGCGGGAGATCAAATCGTTCCATGGAACTGGTGATCGTGCCTTCAATCTTGGTGAGTCTACCCGACGCGATTTCGAGCGTAGTGTCGGCGAGGCGTTTCGCGATGTCTCGCGCGCGCATTTCCATCCAATGGTCGACGTTGTCCGGCCCTTTCTTGCGCGCCTCCATCATTTCCTTGCGGTAGGCGTTCCGATCACCGGGGAACTGGTTGCCGCCGCATTGATCAGCGTACATGGCTTGCACGCCGGGCCACCGCTCTTCGATGAGGTCCATCGCGAATCCTGGATGACCGGGATCGATTTTCGCCACGGAGGCTTGTAGCGGATGCGTGCCTTGGTTGAACAGCAACGCCAGAGGTTTGTTCTCGTGCGACACCTTGAGGACCTGAATCTCATAGTCTGTCGGCGCGTTACCCGTGCTCATGACGAAGTAGCCGTTGCCACTGCCAAACTCTAGCGTGACCGGACCGCGTTCGTTGGCGATGGCTTCCTTTACGAGATCGAACATCGTATCGGCGAGCCAGCGACCATATTCGAAGTTGTCGGGGACAATTTGAATGGGCGCGTTGTGATTGTGTGTGGCGAGCAGGATGACGTATTGCGGATCAATACCCAGTTCATCGCGCAGTTTCTCACGCAAGTGCGGCGTACCAACGTCGAGGCAATTCAAGTCATAAGTGACAAAGACTAACCGCTTTTCACCATCGTTGATCGTAAGCGCGCGGGCGTAGATGTCGTGCGCAATGCCTTCGGATGTATGGCCGTTGACCATGACGAGTGGTTCGTCGGTTGAAATTTTCGCTTTCGCGACACCGGCCCTCATTTCAGCCGAAGCCGATAGTCCGGCGAACGAAAAAATGACGGCTAACGCGCACTTCACGCAATGCGTGTACAGAATCCGAGGCATGACAATCTCCGTATTGTTAGATCAGGTTCGAATCGTTTTCGGAAATGATTTCGCTGCACAGTGTATCTTAATCTCGGCGTTCGAAATCTCACCGTTCCATGGGTATTATCCCAATGAAATTTGGTGACGCATTCATCGACCGTTTTGATAAATGTTGACACAGATGGAACGACATACATGACAACGGATTGGGCACGCTCCATCGCGTGTTTGAATCAATAGTAGGCATATTTCTGAGTTGGGTTAGACGCACGGCGAGTATAGTTTTCGCACGGGCAAAAGGGAAGACTTGATGGACAATCCACAGGAAGCCGGCGTCGTTACGGAGAAAAAGCAGCACAAGAGCACGGGGTTCAAGCTCGTGCTTGGCGGTGCAGTATTGATGGGAGCAGGGTTGGCAACACCGATCATGGTGCTCATAAAAGGCGCTGCAGAACTGGCCGGCATCGTCGTACTGATTGCGGGTCTGTATCGCCTCTGGAAAGGATTCATTGTCACGGAGCGGGACGTCCTTCGCTTGTGTGATGAACAGGAAACCGATTCCATGCACGTAAAACCGGAAGACATCATTAAAGAATTCGGTTGCACCCGAAAAGATGCTGAAGTGTTGGTGAAGAGCATTCGTGCTGGCGCGTACAAAGACATGTCCGAGGAACAACTGATTGATTCGGCTGACTTAGAATCGGAAGGGCTTGACAAACTAATCGACCAGCACCGTGATGTGGTGGGAGACCTTGGCAATGAAGAAGCACCTGAACGCGAATAACCGTCGCACCGACACCAGATGACAATCGACGTAAACAAACTCAGAAGGAGCTTTTTATGACGACCAAATCCTACGCGAAACTAATTCTGCTGGTCGTGGTGGCACTCATGGTCTTCGGGGGTTCGGTGTTATTCACGAAGGTGGTTCCTCCGGGATACGTCGCGGTGAAACAGGTCAAACTGGGAATCAACCCCGGTTATCACGACGGCTACGACGAGCCGAGCCGGTACATCAAAATCCCCTTCAAGGACAACATGCATCTGGTTTCCCAGCGGTTGCAGTCTGTCGAGATGCTTCAATCGACCGGTGAAGGCCTCGCGGTTCCCACGCTCGATGGTCAAAAAGTGATTTCAGACGTTGTCATTGTTTGGAGCGTATTCCCCAACTCGAATTTACTTGAAGAGGCGGACGCGGAGGAATTGGCGGTCGCGACAGACGAAGAAGCGTCGCGAGCGATCGGTGCGAAAGTCGTGACGGCCGACGAAGTCTCAGAAGCGGAAAAGGACGACGTAGAGGAACCGATTGAAACGTTGCTGGTCCGCAAGAACGAGATGGAAACAGAGGCGGACTTCGTCGGATATCATGGCGGGCCGAAGGAACTGTTCGCGAAATACGGTGTGTCGCCGACGACCTGGGCTCAACGGATGAAACAGACAGGTGAAGACGCGGCGCGTCGAGCATTGGGCCGCCTTTCAACGGATGAGTATTACCATCCTGTCATCCGCGAGATTCAGGCGCTCCTCGCACAGCGCATGTTGAACCAAGGTTGGGAAGATGAAGAAGGAATTCACGTGGGCTGGCATGCCTATGGCGTTCACGTGCACGGTGTACTCATTCGCGCCTACGATTTTCCACCGAGTATTGACACCGCCATCGAGGCAAAAGTGACGCAGGTTCAAACACGCCTGCTTCGTATTGCGGAAGAAGAGCGAGAAGTGCGCGTTGCGGAAGTGCAAAAGGCGTCTTCGGAAGGTGATGCGAACAAACGTGTGAAGGTTGCGGACGGCGAGGCGCAGGCCCGGGAGATTTTGGCTGAGGCGTTGCAGTATGCACGCGAACGTCAGTCCGAAGGCGACCTCCTCGTTAAACAAGCCTCAGCGAAAGTAACCAAGGCCGAGGCGGACGTGCTCAATATGAACGGTGGCGCGCTCTTTGTCGCGCGCGAGCTTGCCGATCTGCCAAAGATGGTACGTGGTGGAATTCTGACAGATTCTGAACCGCTGGACCTCGACTACTGGTTGAATCTCGTCAACGCTTCTGGCGAGGCGCCCGACGCTCCGGCGATTAACCGGTTTCCGAACTAGGTCTGACACTCCATGTTCAACACGACAGCCAAAGGATTCATTATGAAAAAGACTATGTTGATAGCCGTACTGGCCGCCTTGATTCCCTTCGCGACAAGTTGTCAGATGTCGACGATGGACGCAACGGAACAGGGGCACCAATTGAGTAAGTTACCTTGGGGCATGGGCGGCATGAAGGAAGACGTAATCCCGCCGGGCACGACCGACTTTTATCCGCTATGGGTAGATACGTATGCGTTGGATACCGGCGTGTTCTCCATCAGTTGGGCGGGTAGAGGCGCTGGCGATAATCCTGGTGTAAACGACGCGGTAAATACGCGCGCGATTGATGGCAACGAAGTGTTCCTCGATCTCACGATTCAGTATCACGTGGACCCGAGCATGACCGAGACGACGTTGACCAAAATTGGATATAGGGGAGACGACGTACGGCAGCTCGTGGTGAATTGGGGGCGGAGCGTCGCTCGAACTGGCCTGGGTATGCTGCTCACAAATGAGTATTACAACAACGAACGCCGGTATGAAGCCATCGCGTTCACAAAGGCGCAGCTCAATCGCGACCTCAACCCGTTCGGCATCGTCATCGACAATGTAATTTTCGACGATCACCACTTTACCGAGGATTACCAAGGGCTGATCGATAGCGCAAAACAGGCTGAGCAGGAAGCCCAAGAACAAGAGAACCTTGTAGCAACAACCGAGGCGTTTTGGAAGCAACAGTTTCAAGAAGCGCAAGGCGTATCGAATAAGACCATCGCGTTGGCCGAAGGTGAGGCGACGCAAATCATGCGAGATGCAGACGCTTACTACGCTGCGAAGTCGAGTGAAGCCAAAGCGATTGAAACGGCTGGCTTAAACCGCGTGAAAGGGATTCAGTCTGAGATCGAAGCCTTGCAAGCCGAGGGTAGTGTCGACCTCGTTCGGCTCGCGTTTGGTAAGTCGTTACTGGAATCGAATGCGACGTTTATTACACTGCCATCTGGTGGAGGCAACGGCCAAGTGCAATGGATGGACTTGAACCAACTCATGAGTTCGGTTGGCCTCATGAGCGTGGCGGGCAAAACGCCAATCCAAAGCGGATCAGCCGGTACGACTTCGTCTGCCGGAGCGTCATCACCAACCGGTACGTCACAAGACACGTTCGACCCGAGTCAGGAGAGCGAAGCATTCAACAATGAAATGGATGCCTTGATGGATCGCGTATTGAAATCCGCTGCGAAACCGGTGGCCTCGGATGGGCGCACGGGGAAAGCGCCAGCCAAGACCGGGGCGAAAAAAGTGCCAGCGGCGGTGCAGAAAGCGCTCCGGGATCGCGGAGTACGAATTCGCTAGTCGATAATTCTTATTAGCCACAGAGGACACAGAGGGCACCGAGAAACGTCACCATTCTCTCGCCTGCGCTGGGTGTCCCTCCTCGTTCGCAAGGTGGTTCGGCTTGACCCCAAGGCCCGCAGACGGTATTTTGGTTAGTCCTAATCTGTTGGGGGTCGGCGACTGTCTGCCGGTGCAATTCGGGTTCTTTCCACACGAGGTTTTTCAATGAAAGTTCATGAGTATCAAGCGAAGGCGTTATTTCGCGAATATGACATTCCGGCGCCGTTAGATGTGGTTGCGGTCAACGCGGCTGAGGCTGAGGCGAAGGCGAAGGACATGGGTCTGCCGGTGGTGATTAAGGCGCAGGTTCATGCGGGGGGCCGGGGTAAGGCTGGGGGTGTGAAGGTCATCAGTGATGCGACGGAAGTCGGGCCGACGACTGAGCGCATCCTTGGATTGACGATTAAAGACTTGCCGGTCCGCAAAGTCATGATTGCGCCTGCGGTGGAGATTAAGACGGAAGTCTATTTGAGTCTGTTGGTCGATCGTGGTGAGCGCAAGGCGGTTTTTATCGGTTGTGCGGATGGCGGAATCGAGATTGAAGTAACGGCGAAGGAGTCGCCGGAGAAGATTTTGCGGCTTGAAGTGCCGGGCGCGCAGTTGGCGTTTTTGACGGCGGACATGTGTAAAGACTTCGCGATGAAGTTGATGGGCGATGCGGGTCTTGCCGACCAGGCGACGGCCATCATGCAGAAGGTCGCGAAGCTTTTCGTGGAGAAAGATGCCGCACTCGTTGAAATCAATCCGCTCATTGTGGATGGCGATGACAAAGTCGTTGCACTCGATGCGAAAATGTCATTTGATGCGAATGCCATGTTCCGGCATCCGGAACTGGAAGAACTTCGCGACATGGATTCTGAGGACGCGGATGAATTGGGTGCGAAAGAGCAAGGCCTCAGTTTTATTAGACTGGATGGAAATATTGGTTGCATGGTTAATGGTGCTGGCTTGGCCATGGCGACGATGGATACGATTAAACATTTTGGCGGAGACCCCGCGAATTTCTTGGATGTGGGCGGCAGTTCAAATCCGGAGAAAGTGGTCGCGGCGTTTAAGCTGATACTCAAAGACCCTGACGTGAAGGTCATGCTCATCAACATTTTCGGGGGAATTACGCGGTGCGATGACATTGCGAAGGGCATCCTGGCCTCATTGGAACAAATCGATGTGCCGGTGCCTATCATCGTGCGGTTGGTGGGTACCAATGAAGCGGAGGGTCGCAAGCTCCTCGAAGGTACGAAACTGATTTCCGCGGAAACACTGGAGGGGGGCGCGACAAAGGCCGCCGAGTTGGGAGGTGCGGCATGAGCATTATCATCGACGAAAACACGAAGGTCATTGTCCAAGGCATCACCGGGCGCGACGGCTCTTTTCATACAGAACAGATGATTGACTATGGTACGAACATCGTCGGCGGTGTGACGCCGGGTAAAGGCGGCCAGACGATTCTTGACCGTCCGATCTTTAATTCCGTTTCCGAGGCGATCTCAGAAACCGGTGCGGATGTTTCAGTGATGTATGTGCCCGCGAAATTCGCGAAAGGCGCGATGCTTGATGCGGCGAATTCGGACATTAAGTTGCTCGTCGCGATTACCGAGGGCGTGCCGACGTTGGACGTCCTCGAAGCCTACGAAGCATTGACGGCGAAAGGCATTCGACTCATTGGGCCGAACTGCCCAGGCCTCATCTCTCCGGGGAAATGTAAAATCGGCATTATGCCGGCGGACATTCATCTGCAAGGTAAAGTTGGATTGATTTCACGCAGCGGCACGTTGACCTACGAGATCGTAAAAGAATTAACCGATGCAGGCCTGGGCGAGAGTACCTGCATCGGTATCGGGGGTGACCCGATTATCGGCAGTAAGTTTGTGGATCTCCTGCCGCTATTTGAGGACGATCCCGACACGGAGTCGGTCGTCATCGTGGGTGAAATCGGCGGGCAAGACGAAGTCATCGCCGCGCAATTCGTTCGCGATCATATGAAGAAGCGAGTGGTCGCCTTCATGGCGGGTGTCACCGCTCCCCCCGGAAGAACAATGGGTCACGCGGGGGCAATCGTGGGCGGAGAGGACGATACTGCGGCCGCCAAGATTGCGAAGCTTGAAGAAGCGGGCATTCCAGTCGCCAAGGTCATTAGTGAAGTCGTGGGGCTCCTTCAAGACTGACGGTTTGACGCTGCCTGGGGAATGTAGCTCCAACGACCGCACTAATAAGTGCCCCCGCGTGAAGAGAGTAATTCGGTTAAGTCGTCGTAGCCCATCAGACTCGACATGGCCAACGGCGTCAGTCCGCCGTTGGCATATTCGCGATTGTTGACCTCCGCGCCGGAGTCCAACAGCATCTGCGCAACATCGGATCGGCCATTGATGGCGGTCCAATGCAGCGAAGTCATGCCATACTCATCCGGCGAATCGGCCTCAGCGCCCCCTTCTATGAGCAGGCATACGGTGTCCGTGTGCCCGCGGCGTACGGCTTTATGTAACGGTGTCTCCCCCCGGAGATCGCGTTCCACTGTCGTGGCACCACCATCCAACAATTTCTGCATGGCTTGTTCGAGCCCCCAATAGGCGGCCCGCTGTACGAGAGTTTCTCCAGCCGCCTTCTCAGGCCGGTCATCCTCTTCTTGACGCAGCATAAAGGTTGATAAGGTGCCGTGGCCGCACTTCATGGCGCGACTCAACGGGGTCTCCCCCTCAACGTCCATTTCGTTATACCATTCCAAAGCCATATCAATACCTCCTGCTGCCCGTGCAGCTGGGAAGGATTATGCAAGGGGTATGCCAGCGTGTGACGTTGATCGGGATAATTGCGCAAGTGCCGTGTCTGAATAGGGTTGGGGAAGATTGATAAAATTGGGACGAAATCATGGTCTTGGAATTGGAGCGGATTTCCGCGCTAAGATTCGTCGAAGTGACAGAAACCCGTCAGTAAACGGGTTACGCTAACGGGATTGAAGGATCTCCCTAGCGCATGCTATTATTTCGCATTCTCGCCTGAGAATCGGTTTTTTACCGCTACGTACCCGTAGCTCAATTGGATAGAGTGCCTGGCTACGGACCAGGAGGTTGGGGGTTCGAGTCCCTCCGGGTACGCCATTTCTAGTCCTTCTACACGTGTTCTTCAGTGCGCCTTGCTCCGTCTAGAGTATCGACGCGATTGGCGGGCACCGATGCCTGATATAATGGACGGAATGAGCACCGCGCGCACAGATCGTAGTCTACGTCTCGATTTTTGGAACCGTCTTTCCATCCCCATGACGGTTTCGCCCACATTCGCCGTCACGATTTTGTTGTTGTTGAGCGGCACAGCAGGGGCCGATGCGCAGTTCTTTGAGACGAACATTCGGCCTGTTCTCGCCGAGCACTGTTTCGGGTGTCACGGGCCGGAAAAGAATGAGGGTGGTCTGCGGCTGAACACGGCGGACTATTTTCAGGGCGGCGGTAATCGGGGCACGATCTTGCCCTACAACGACAAATTCGGTTTATTCGATCTGGTGGTTGAAAATCGATCATCGTTCGACCATCCCGCAGTCTCGCTTGACGCAGAGACTCGCTCGAATTTACGCGGGTGGATTGAGCGAGGGGCACCTTGGCCGAAGCCGCTCAAGTCCGCAAAGCCGCAGACAATGGATGCGTTTGTCGAATTGGCGAAACGGGAGCATTGGGCGTTTCAATCGGTCACGGAATCGAAAGTACCTGATGCGACCGACGCGGGTTGGGCGCGTTCGCCAATCGACCGGTTCATTCTCGCGGGGCTTGATCGCGCGAAGCTTCAGCCGTCCCCTATGGCGGATCCGCGTAGCTTGATACGCCGCATTTACTACGACTTGACCGGACTCCCGCCTACCTATGAGTCTGCGACTGAATTCGCCACCAATCCGTCATGGGAGGCGTACGAACAAATAGTCGACGAATTGTTAGCTTCGCCTCGATACGGTGAACGCTGGGGTAGGCACTGGCTCGACATTGCGCGGTACAGCAACACCAAGGGATACGGTCGTGGACGCGACCGGTATTTCCCCTTTCCGCACACGTACAGAGACTACGTTATTCGCGCGTTCAACGAAGACCTGCCGTATGATCGCTTCATTCTAGAACAACTCGCTGCCGATCATCTCGATCTGGGTGATGACGTGCGACCGTTGGCGGCGCTTGGCTTCATTACACTTGGCCGTCAGTTTCCGGGAGACCGAAACGCAACCCTCGACGATCAAATAGATGTCGTCACGCGAGGGTTGCAAGGACTCACGGTGAGTTGTGCGCGGTGTCACGATCATAAATTCGATCCGGTCCCGACGGCGGACTACTACTCGCTATATGGTGTCTTCCGTAGTTCGCATGCGCCGTCGGAGTTGCCGCTCATCGAGGAACCCGACGTAGCTTCCAATTCATACATCGAGTACGAGCACGAACTTGAACAACGACAAGACGCGGTCGCGGCGTACGTAGCTCGCGTTCGCGTACAACTATTGGCAGAAGCGCGATCGCGTGTGAGCGAATATTTACACGTCGTGTACGACGCGCTTGGCGATGACAACCTGGACGACGTTCAATCGTTGGCACGAGACCGAACGCTTTCGCCGCAACTCGCACAACGCTGGCTGGATCACCTCAAGAATAATGAAGGCGCACCGGATCCGGTCTTTGGATTGTGGTGGACGCTCGCACAGTTAGACGCGGACAATTTCCGTGACGAGGCTCGCGACGCAATTCGTTCCTACCTATACGCCGGTCCGGACGAAGAACGCTTGATCGCCGGTCCCATCCGTACTCATTTCCTCGACGCCAACCCCGAATCGATGGACGCGGTCAACGAGTTTTACAGTGTGCTCTTTGAGGAAATCGACCGCGAATGGAAAGACGTCCTCGCCGCGCGATCACAGTTGACGAGTGATTCGGCTTGGCCGGAAGCGTTAGCTGATCCGGAACGAGAACTCGTGCGACAGGCGTTGTACGGCCCGAACAGCCCAGCGAACATACCTCCAAATGACATAGAACGTCTATCCAACGCGGAGGTGCGGCAGAAGATTGCTGCGCGTCGCGCAGCGGTACGAGAACACATGGGATCACATCCTGGCCGACCCGATCGCGCCATGGCATTGGTCGACGCAAATACGCCCTACGACCCGTACGTTTTTCTGCGGGGCAAAGAAGCCACCCGCGGCGAAGATGTGCCGCGTCGTTTTCTTTCGGTGCTATCGCCTGGGCCAAGCACACCCTTCGAACAAGGTAGCGGTCGAATCGAATTGGCGAAGGCCATCGCGAACGAACGCAACCCGTTGACTGCGCGCGTACTTGTGAATCGCGTCTGGATGCATCACTTTGGTCAGCCACTCGTCGAAACGCCGAGCGATTTCGGGTATCAAGGGAGCCTGCCCACTCACCCCGCGCTGCTGGATTATCTCGCACACGAATTCATGGACGACGGCTGGTCGATCAAGCGTCTACATAAGCGGATTATGCTTTCAAGTGTCTATGTGCAGTCCAGCGAAACGCGACCGGAAGCGCAAGCCATCGATCCGCAGAACAAACTGCTTTGGCACTATCAACGCCGCCGTCTCAATTTCGAAGCCATGCGCGACAGCTTGTTGGTCGCGGCGGATCACTTGGACATCACGATGGGCGGACTCTCGTTCGACATTTCTGATCCGTCTTATCCAAGTCGCCGCACGATCTATGCTGAAGTGGATCGGCAAGACTTACCCGACGTATTCGCAACGTTCGATTTTGCTGCGCCAACGTCGCACCGGGCTCGACGATTCGAAACGACGGTACCCCCTCAATCGCTGTATTTCATGAACAATCAATTCGTCGCCGATCAGGCACGAGGAGTGGCCGCCCAATCATGCGGGACTGCTGATTCGAACGGGGATGCGCGCATCCAGTGGATGTATCGTCGGCTCTTCCATCGCGATCCGACGAACCGAGAACTGCAATTGGGTATCGAGTTCGTAAACGAGATCGCGAAAAACCCTGCCATCAACGAGGCACCAGTGCACGTGAAGTCAGATTGGAAATACGGTGTTGGCGTTGTGGATGAGGCGACGGGACGAACGACTTCATTCACCGAGTTTCCCTATTGGAACGGCGAGGATTATCAAGGGGATGACCAATGGCCGGACGGTACGTTCGGATCGGCCACGCTAGGCAAGCTCGGCGGACAGCCGGGCGGTGTCGAGCACGCCGTCATTCGCCGTTGGACCTCACCGGTCGACTCAAGTATTTCGTTTATCGGTGAACTGCATCACCACTCCGCGATCGGCGATGGCATTCGCGCGTACATTGTCAGTAGCCGGGAAGGAATTATTTGGTCCGGCGACGTTCAAGACGGATTGATCATGACAGAGTTTCAGAATCATTCGATACGTATGGGCGATACTGTAGACCTCGTAGTCGCCAGCAAAGGCGAAGCGGAGGAAGATCGATTCCGGTGGCACCCACGTCTCTATTTGTCCGGGCCGGACTCCACGCAGTTCCCCAAACAGGATTGGCTTACTCGATTCGATTTCATCGGGCCGCAGGCATCACCGCCCGAACCGCTCGACGCTTGGGCGCAGTACGCCCAAGTGCTGCTCATGAGCAATGAGTTCATATTTGTAGATTGATATACTCTCGGAAGTGAAGAGGACCCCTTTTCGTGCACCACCAACCGACGATAGATGATTTCATTCTGAGCCGCCGCGATTTCCTCCAGCGCACCGGCATGGGATTCGGTGCGTTGGGCCTCGCGACGCTCACGGGATCACAAGCGAGCCTGGCGGCTCCAAGCGCTTCACTTCTCCCGAAAGAACCGCAGTTTCCTGCGAAGGCGAAACGGGTTATTCATATCTTTTTGAACGGCGGTCTATCCCAGGTGGACTCGTTTGATCCGAAGCCCGCCCTCGATAAATACGCGGGCAAACCGTTACCTGTTCAGTACGAAACCGAACGCAAAACCGGTGGTGCCCTGCCATCACCATTCAAGTTTCGCAAATACGGCGAGAGCGGCATCGAAGTAAGCGATTTGTTCCCGCATCTCGCGGAGTGTGTGGACGACATGTGCATCATTCGTTCCATGCACACGAACATTCCTGCGCACGGTCCTTCGCTCATGATGATGAACTGCGGGGACAACCAACTATCGCGCCCGAGCATCGGTTCATGGGTGACATACGGGTTGGGCACGCAAAACGAAAACTTGCCGGGGTTCGTGACGATGTGTCCGGGCGGATACCCAACGGGCGAAGCGCAAAACTGGCAGTCCGCGTTTCTGCCGAGTCCGTACCAAGGTACGTATATCGATAGCGAACATGAAAACGTCGAGAAGTTGGTGAAAAACATCAAGAGCTACTATTCGACGAAAGAAGCGCAGCGCCAGCAACTCGATCTCCTTACCGAACTAAACGAAATGCACCAAGAAAAACGCCAAGAAGATGCTGCGCTCGAATCGCGTATCCATACGTTCGAATTGGCGTATCGCATGCAGTTTGAAGCGACCGACGCATTCGACATCTCAAAAGAACCGGAGTACATCCGCGAGCTTTATGGCAACAGCGTTCAAGCGCGCCAGATGTTAATCGCACGACGCCTGCTGGAACGCGGTGTGCGATTCGTCCAGCTTTGGCACGGGCCTGGACAACCATGGGATAGTCATGACGATGTCGCAGAGCAACATTCACGACTCGGCGGTCAATGTGATCAAGGCCTCGCAGCCCTCCTTAAAGATCTCAAACAGCGCGGCATGCTGGAGGACACCCTTGTGCTGTGCACGGGCGAATTCGGTCGTACGCCCACGGCAGAAATCGCCGAGCCGGGCATCAGTGTCGCCAAAGGAAACGGACGCGATCACAATCACCACGGGTTTACCGCCTGGATGGCGGGTGCCGGAGTCAAAGGCGGTCACGTGCACGGTGCAACGGACGAATTCGGTTTCAAAGCTGTCGAGAACAAAGTGCATGTCCACGATCTTCACGCAACCGTTCTTCACCTGCTCGGATTTGATCACGAGGCGTTGACGTACCGATACGCAGGACGCGACTTTAGACTGACCGACGTCCACGGCTTCGTTGTCGATGACTTGCTCGCCTGACGTTGAAGTGATAGCGATTTGGTCTCGTTCGAGTCCCTTCGGGTACGCCGTTCTAACGCCGCTGGAATCGACGATGGTCTGTTAGTGTGGGAAGAGATCCTCGGGACAGGCCCGGTACTCATAGCTGGGTGTTTTCCAACCGTCGACTGACGACTCGGTTCGTTTCCATCCGCGGCCTTCGCTAAACGCTTGATTGCGGACATTCGCCTGGTCCACGACCATGCGAATCAGCGGCACGTTTCGCCGACAGAATTCCGCCTGGCCTGTATTGCTGATGTCCTGCGAAATCTGTACGCCCGTCGGCCCTTTGAAGTCACGACTGCGAAATGCAGGCAGAATGCCCAACGACAGTGTTTCGCCAATGAGTTCATCGGAATGCTTGCGCACCCGCATCAATTGCAACGCCTCAATCATCCCGGCGATGCGACGCGGGTCCTTCAGCAAGGACCAGACCAGAATCATCGTTAGACGGATGAAGTGCCGTCTAAGCGCGATTCGCATGAAGCCATTGGAATTCTCCGTACCGGTCCACAAGGCAACGGGCTTTCCATCGATGTAAGCGATACAACCAAATATGTGTCCGTCCTCAACGAGATTCGAGTAGTAGAACGACGTTAAAAAGTCCATACCCAATTTGGATGCAGGGCTTGTTGGAAGCAGGGTACTGTGAAGAAACGCGAGGTCTTTCGCGATAGGACGTGTCTCAGCATCGAACGGAGCCAAAACGTACTCGAATTCAGGAATGGAATCATCGGTCGACGTTACAATGCGACGCTGTCGGGTCCATGGGAATCTCGCATGACGGTTATCAACGGACATGAAAACCGCCCCTCCTTTGGTAGGACGCGACTACTTGTATCTCGCACAGTTTTGTTAAAACGTTAAGGATCTTACTGCAGCGCCTTCAATGCGTCTTCAAAGATGTCCCAAGTTCTTTGTACGTCTTCGTCCGTGTGGGCCGCCGATACAAAATGATTGTGGTGGGAGGTTAGGAATAGACCGCGTTGGGTGCATTCTCCGCACAGTGCTTGATGAAATGCGATTCCCTCCTCGTGTTCTGTTCGGAGATAGGGCATGGACGGCATGCCGGTCACGCGGAGATCGTGTCCGTGGTTTCGTGCGATCTCGACCATGCCGTCGAGCACTCTCTTGCCGGTTTCCATAATGCGGGTTGGTGCATCAAGACGTTTGAGTTCTTTGAGACAGGCGAGTGCTGCGGCCATGGGGCCGGCGGAGAACCAAAAACTCCCGGTTTGAAAGACCGATGCCGCGGCATTTTTCAATTCGTCCGTGCCGACCAATGCGGAAATGGGGTAGCCGTTGGCAATCGCCTTGCAGTAACAAATCATGTCGGGCTTAAAGCCGAAATATTCATTCGAACCGCCCATGTCGATTCGGAATCCGGCGCGCACGTCGTCGGAAATGAGCAGCACGTTATCGCGTTTAAGTACTCTTTGCACGCTACTCCAATAACCATCGGCGGGCATTTCGTTGTCTTTGAACGCGGGGTGATGATAGGGCGAACTGATGAACGCGGCGACTTCTCCGGAGTGTGCGTCCAGCGCGGCTTCAAGCGCGGGTACGTCGTTCCAAGGGATTCGAATGACATCCGAATGATCGTTTTCGACGAGACCCTTCCGTCCGGCGGCCTGCATCCACGGCGTTGAACCGTGGTATCCATCCGAGATGGCAATAACTTTCGACCGACCCGTTGCCGCGCGTGCGATCAGAACAGCCATATTTGTTGTATCCGCCCCGTTCTTCGCGAAGCACGCCCAATCAGCAATGGGGATCATGTCGACCATAAACTCCGCCAACTCGATCATGACGGGCGATGCGAGTGTGCAGGTATCTGAGAGCGCGACTTGGTTTCGGAACGCTTCACCAACCACCGGGTTGTTGTATCCGAGAATCATCGGACCGTAGGCACACATGTAGTCGATATATTCGTTTCCGTCGACATCCCAAAAGCGAGATCCTTCTGCTCTTTCGCAAAAGAAGGGGTATGTTCCCGCTGGTTTTTGGGTCACTGGATTGAAGTGTCCGTAGATGCCGTTGGGAATCACTTTGCTCGCGCGACCAAACAGTTCCTCACTCTTACCGTATTGGAATGTCGCGGTGTCTAATTGATTCGTACTCACGATGTCGAAACTCCCTGGAATGGCGCGAACGGTCAAGTCGCTGATTCAGCCTCATTTTGAACGATGTATTCTTCATTGTAAAAATTCGAGTAAATGGCGAAAAGGATTGCCGTGATCAGCATGAACCCCGCGAAGAATAGGTGATAAGAGGCGCCATCGAGTCTGTTTGAGCCATCGGGGTTCTGGATAATTTGGTTGACCGCGGCGGTGAATAGATTTCCTGCGGAGATCGATAGATAGAAGAGTGACATGACGAGGGACTTCATTCGCTTGGGCGCTTGGGTGTATGAAAACTCCATACACGTAATCGCAAGCATCACCTCGGCGATCGTCAGCAGTAGATAGGCGAGCAGTTGCCACGCGATGTGAGGAGTGATGCCGGCCTGGATGCGATGTTCGCACCACGCCGTGACAACAAATGGCGTAGCAGTAAGAAACATACCCAAGGTCATCTTGCGCATGGAGGTCAGTTCAACGAACCGGCCAGCAATCGGATATACAATGTAGGTGAAGACTGGGATGAGAACGATGATTAGAAACGGATTGAACGCTTGGATCTGCGAAGAGAGCAATTCGTACCCGAAAATGTGCTTGTCCATATTCTCCGCTTGGAGAACCCACGTGCTACCCATCTGATCAAAGAGTGACCAGAACGCCGCTACGAAAATATAGATGATCACGAGGCGTTTAACCACGCGCCTGCCTTCCGGGCCTGTGATGTCTCGTATGTACGACATACCGGTCGGCTGAATGTGGATGTACTTGTTACGTCCCAACCAGAACGTTAGCGTCGCCGCGGCCATGAACCCACCCGGAACGCCGAACGCAACCGAAGGTCCGTAGTGTTCGAGCAGCCATGGGGTGAGTAGCGATGAAGTTGCGGAACCAATGTTGATACCGAGGTAGTACCAGGAAAATGCGCGGGCAAGCAGGTGTTGATTCGTCTTGCCGAATTGGTCGCCGACATGTGATGCAACGCAGGGCTTGATACCGCCTGACCCCATAGCGATAAGTGAAAGGCCGAGGAAAAGGCCCACTTTGGTGTCGTCAACGCCGAGTGCCAAATGGCCACCGCAATAGACGAGCGACAAGAGAATGATGGTGCGGTACTTGCCCAGAAAGGCGTCGGAGACGATTGCTCCAACAATCGGCAAGAAGTACGCAGTGGCTGCGAATAGATGAAAATAGGATTTCGCATCTTCGTCGGAAAAAGTCGCAAGCGTACCGTCACGGGCGACAAGGTATTGCGTCATAAAAATGACAAGAATTGCCTTCATGCCATAGAAGCTGAAGCGTTCCGCGATATCGTTGGCGATGATGTACGGAATACCGCGTGGCATATCGGTCGAAGGGATCGGGGCAGTCTTGTATTGAGCCATGCGGCGAGTATACCTAGATCGAGGTGCTTCGCAACCTCAAGCGAGAGGTATCATCACTCTGGCTTCGGCGTGATCGAATTCGCTACCACGAGTTGGGCGAACGCGTCCGTGAATCGTACGGCATCGGGATAATCCAGATGCGTGTTGTCCGAGCACTCGAATTCGCTGAGAGAGGGGTGATCTTTGAAGTGATACGTCTCTGCTCTAGTCAGTTCAGCGAAACGGTCCCAATACAATTCTTTCGGCATGTGTTGCTGCTCAAGTTCCCAGACCTGCCCCGACGACGGCATCCGAACGACGACAACGCGGCAACCCTTGTCCACCAATGTTCGGACCGCGACTTCGATTCTCTCGTAGTGTTGGACCATTTCTTCCGGTGATGGAAAGGGCGTGGCCTCCAGTGTGTCTTTATAGATCGCATTGGCCCGTGCCTTTATCCGTTCGATATCGTCGGCATTGGTCCTGTGCAATTCGCGATATCGACTCGCGCGGGAAAATGTCATGTTGCGATACGGCTTGCCGGACAACCGCGCCTCCAGCGCCTCGAACGATAGGCCTTCGTGGAGCATTGCAAGGTGCTCCTGCATGGTTACTTGAACCCTGGTCGACAAGAGCAGTCGCGTTGACCATTCGTTCTCATAAAAATTAATATTGGGCGTCAGCGTTTGCCAGAAGAAGTCCCCTTTCAACCAGAGGGCAGTCGTTGACCAGATGACGGTTCCGGTAAACGCATCGTCGCTCGCCAAGTCTTCCAAAATCGCCCTGACGTCGTGTCCGGCGAGGGCCAGCATGGCGATTTCGCTATCCGGAAAAGAACGCGACAACACCTCCGGCACCATTCCGTTTTGAATTCTCGAAGCGCCCAGGAGAACAATGCTGCTCTCGCCTGCTTTAGTCGCGCGGTACCGATGGTATGCCCAGAGTTCTTTGGAATCCTGGACCATGGGTTGGTACCCGTTAAATCTGGCCGCGGTTTCAATCACGCCAAGCATTAGGACGAAGCAAAGGACGACGAAGCACCAGAAGCGTGCGACCGGCGTATGCGGCAAACGCTGCTTAGAATTGGAAGTAGATGAAGGCACGGCCCTCTCCGGTGGTCGACGCCCAGATTAGCGTAATGAGTAGGACTGCGATCCCCATGCTTTGCAACCACCACGAGGTTCGTTTCGCGAGCTCCTCCAGACTGAAATCCCGCATGAGCCAATGATAACCAATCACACCTAGCGTAACCCCAAGCACGATCATAATGCGTGTGATGCCGAGGACGCCATCGGCATCGGGTCGTTGAAAACCAAACATGCTCTTTAGGATCGCATACGCCTGATCAAAGGAAAGGGCGCGGAACAAAACCCATGTACAGCATACGGCGACATAGGTCACGAACGAAGCGATCAGGCGACGCGAGAACGTCTGTAGAATCCACGCCATCAGGCCCACCCGATCCGCGATCCGCTCGACGATTAGATACAGTCCATGTAATCCACCCCAAGCAACAAATGTCCATGACGCGCCGTGCCAAAGGCCGCCGAGCAGCATGGTGATCATGAGATTGACGTGAACGCGAATGCGCCCTGTGCGGTTACCGCCTAGCGAAATGTACACGTAATCGCGAAGCCAACTTGAAAGACTGATGTGCCAACGTCGCCAAAAGTCGGAAAAGCCTATGGCGGCATACGGATACCGAAAGTTATCGGGCAGCGCGAAACCCAGACACAGCGCCGCACCGATTGCACAGGTCGAATAGCCCGCGAAGTCGAAGAAAATCTGAATGGAGAAGGCGAACGTCCCAGCCCATGCGTTGTGCCATTCGAGGCTGCCCGCTTCGTTGAAAACAGCGTCGCTGATAGGTGCCATGATGGTGTCCGCGATGAGGACTTTCTGCACCAAGCCGACAAGGAGTAAAACGATACCCCACGACAATTGGGTGGCGGACGCAACGTGTGGCTTCACGCACTGGGGAAGAAAGTCTGCGGCACGTACGATCGGACCGGCGACCAATTGCGGAAAGAAGGTGACGAACAGGGCGAAGTCTAGAAATGATCGCCAGGGCTTGGTGTTGCCGCGATAGACATCCAAGGTGTAGGAGAGCGTTTGAAATGTGTAGAAGGAAATGCCGACGGGCAAGATGATGTTGGGCGCGGCGGGTTCGTATTGAAACCCGAATCGTTGGACGATCAGTACAAAATTATCAAGCACGAAGTTGCCGTACTTGAAAAACCCCAGGAGTCCCAAGTTTGTGAAAAGGGAGAGAATCAGATAAACGCGCCGTTCAAGACTGCTGCGTGATCGATACATTCTCGATGCAGCGAACCAGTCCACGGCGGTAGAAATCCAAATAAGAAGGACGAACGGCGGATTCCAAGCAGCATAGAAAAGGTAGCTCGCGATCAACAGGTTGAACTTTTTCGCTTTCCACGAAAAAGGGAGATAGTGCAGCAGGAGTACGATACTGAAAAAGACGAGAAACGAAATCGAATTAAATAGCATTTAGTGCAACTTCATTTTGAGCGTTGTTCATTTGGTCTGATCGCGAGCAGGAATGGAACGTTCACAAATAGTATGAAACCCTATGGTTACTGAACGTAGGCGCAGGTCTGGCGATCCGCTTCTGTTCTGACTTGACGTCGCAGGCGTTGGCGACATTCTACGGAATGCATTTGATTCTGGCAATGCGAGCGTAGTTGTTGACCGCTGAAAATCTCGCATCTATGATGCTTCGCGAACCCTACCCAACGAAGAACTACGATTAGCCAGAAAGAGAGAGGGATCTATGATCAAATTACGAGTATTGATCGTTTTGTTCGTCGCGTCCGTATCGTGCTTCGGCGCGTTCGCAGAGGAAATACCGACGGCGCACCCAGGGTCTGTCGGTCTTTCGAGTGATCGCCTTGATCGCATAACCAAGGCGATGAACGACCATGTGGAAGCCGGGAATATCGCTGGCGGAACGGGGTTGATCGCACGCCATGGAAAAATCGCGTACTTCGAAACGTATGGTTTCCAAGATCGTGAATCGGAAATACCGATGAGTCCCGACACCATCTTTCGAATCTATTCGATGTCGAAGGCGATAACGGGTGTGGCCGTGATGGTGCTCCATGAAGAGGGGCACTTTTTTCTCACAGACCCCGTTTCGAAATATCTGCCCGAGTACGCCGACATGAAGGTTGCGGTGAAGACAGGAGAAGACGTCGAACTCGTCGATGCGGAACATGCGATTACGATTCGGGATCTGTTGCGACACACGTCGGGAATCACGTACGGGAGCAGAGGCAATACAAGTCCGCATTATAGACAGGCGAACTTACGGGACAGTCAAGACCTGGAAGCGTTTTCAAAAAAGCTGGGGACCGTGCCGTTGGAGTCGGAGCCGGGATCAGCTTGGGAGTACGGCTTTTCGATTGACGTTCTAGGGCGTCTCGTCGAAGTAATTTCGGGCATGACGTTTGACGTATTTCTTGAGAAACGGATATTCAAGCCGCTGAAAATGGTGGATTCGGCGTTTCATGTACCAGCCGATAAGCATAAACGTCTCGCTACATTGTATTCGCCGAACGCCGAAGGCGGCGGAATCACCGTGGCGACGTCGCGAGCACAAGACTCGTACAAACACAAGCCTGCTTTCTTTTCTGGTGGTGGCGGTCTCGTGTCCACGACGATGGACTACGCCCGGTTTTGTCAGATGCTGTTGAATGACGGCGCGTTGGATGGTGAGCAGATTTTAGGCAAGAAGTCTGTCGAGTTAATGAGGGCGAACCATCTTGGTGACATTCCGAAGAAGGGCCGTCTCATTGCCCAGGATGGTATTGGGTTCGGACTGACATTCGCCGTCACGCTGGATCCCGGCCAGACCGGCGCACTGGATTCCGCAGGCGTTTACCGATGGGGCGGCGCGGCGGGTACGCGATTCTGGATCGATCCGGCGGAAGATATGGTATGCGTCTTCATGGTCAACATATTGCCGTATAGAGACCTGAACTACGGAGACGAATTCAAACTCCTCGCATATCAAGCGATCATCGAGTAGTAATGCCGCTTCGCAGTTGACTCCTTGGAGTACAAACGGCATCGTTCCCCAAGACCTTTTCGCATCAAACCCCTCGACATCGGAGACTATTCATGGCTATTACCGGCATCGATCACGTCGTCATTCGCGTCAACGACCTTGACGTAGCGATTGAGAGTTACAAGAAAATGGGTATGGAATTGACCCGTACGCTTGAGACGCCAGCGATTGGGAAGCAGGCGATCTTTCGCCTACCGAATGATACGTTTGTGGAGTTGGTTGCTCCGCTCAGTCCTGACTCAGCAGTGGGCAAAGCGCTCGAGAAACGTGGCGAGGGTGTGCACACCGTGTGCTTTTCGGTGGATGATTTGAACGATACGACCAGCGTGATGAAAGACAATGGCGCGGCGGTCATTGAGGCGGAAGGCCTCGAAGGCATTGCGTTTGTTCACCCGAAATCGACGCACGGCGTGTTGCTCCAGGTCACGGAGAAGAAGTCATAGCAGGCCTATCAAACCGTACGGAATTCACTCGCTATTGCAGATTCGGCTCGGTATACTGAACGCATGGTTTGGCTTAGCTCAAAAGGATATCGCCGTCTGACGACTCTGATTCTCGTGGCATTTTGCGTTGCGGGCGTGAGCCATGGCGGCGTTGCGCAGGTGTTGTGCATCGGCCAAGATGGACATGTCGAAGTCGAATCGTCCGGCGTAGGTTGTTGTGATGAATCGACTGAGGCACCTCCCGTTGAACGCGGCGCACGAATGGATACGGTGCCCGATGAAGACATGGATCACTGCGGCGCGTGTATCGACATTCCCCTTATCGCATCGAGTCAAAGGGTCGTTGGATCTTCCTCGGTGAAGCGACCTGCGATTTCGATCTGGGCAACGAGCATTGATGGTTCAGCGGACCACGTTCGCAGATTGGCGTCGCATTCTTGTAGCTTGTCCAATCCTCCTTCGTCATCAAGCACCCCCCTCCCGCTAATCCTCTGATCTTCGCCTCTCCCCCGTTCTCTAACGCACGGTACCAGTGTGCCGTGTCCAAACCAGGGTAGCGATCCATCTGGAGCGATAGCGGAATGAACTCCGTTTCCATAAAAGAATTCTGTCGGTATTGGTGTGCACTCGCAATCATTGTTGCGCCTCTTGCAGCGGCAGCCGATGACTTGACGATTGATGAAACATTGGCGAGAGTGATTGAACAAAGCCCCCGTCTGGAAATGTTCAACTGGGACTTGCGCGCAGCAGACGCACGTATCGTCCAAGCCGGACTCCGCCCAAACCCTGAGCTGGAGATCGAATTCGAAGAAGTTCGACTCGGCTCAGGACCGGAACAACGCACGCGGTCGTCCGCATTCGGTGCAACTGTTAGTGCGGGCTCCGTCACCGTCCCCGTTGGCGGTGGAAACACACTCGATGTGCCTGTCCTGACACCGGGATCATCTTCTTCGCGCGGTGTTGCGGTTCAATCTGGCGCGCGGTCGGGAATTCGCGAAGCGGAGATCACGTTGGGCCTTTCGCAGACCATCGAAATCGGTGGAAAGCGTGCGAAGCGGTTGCGCCTCGCAAGGCAAGAACGGGAACTGGCGTCGTGGGATTACGAGGCTGCGCGCGCAGATGTTATTGCGGAGACGATTTCCGCATTCGTCGCCGTGCTCGCCGCGCAAGAACGACTGTCGCTCGAGCAGGAACTCCTTGAGTTGAGTGCGCGCACGGAAAAGACCATCGCCGTTCGTGTAAGCGCAGGAAAAGTTTCACCGCTGGAATCGAATAAGGCGGCCATCGTGTTGGCGAACGAGCGGATAGCGGTAAGTGACGCGAATCATCGTCTCGAAGCCGCACGGGCGCGCCTGGTGAGCATGTGGGGCGGTCGTGAAGCGCAATTTGAGAAGGCTGCTGGTTCGTTGGGCGACGTGTATCCGATTCCAACGTTCGACACGCTCATGGACGCGATTGACGCAAACCCAGATGTCGCGCGGTGGGCCGATGAAATCTTAGCACGGGAAGCGCAGTTCGAATTGGCGCGCGCGGGACGACTGCCGAATCCAACGGTACGGTTGGGACTAAGTTCGGCGGGCCTTCCGGAACGCAATTCGTCGTCGCTCAAGTTGAACCGGGGTACTGGAATCGACTTCTCCCGAAATCAATCCAGTTTCGAATCGTCGCGAGAAGAGCGTTTGGAGTTTAGCGTGAGTTGGCCGTTGCCTATCTTCAACCGTAATCAGGGTGCCACAGAAGAAGCGCGTCATCTCGTTTCGAAAGCCGCATCTAAACGACGGGTCGCGGAATCAAATGTGTTCGCCTCGCTCTCCACCGCGTATCACGGAGTAACCGCTGCGAAAGATCGCGCAGATGCGTTGCAGGAAGACGTGTTGCCGCAAGCGGAAGAGACGCACACGAAATCGCTGCGCGGTTACGAAGCGGGTAAATTTGAACTGTTGGATGTGCTCGATGCACAGCGTGCTTGGTTTCAAGCACGCAAAGACTATCTCAACGCCGTAACGGCGTTTCATCAACGCGCGGTTGATGTCGAACGATTGAGCGGCATGGCCATTGGCCCGAATCACAATGCCGATAAGGACGAATCACTATGAGCCTGAAAAATACATTTGCAACTGTAGCCATCATTGCGGCGATTGCCGTATCGGCGTGGGCGGTACTTCGCGAACCGCCAATGGAACCGGACGCAGGAGGCCACGGCCACGGACACGGTGGCCACGACGATCACGAAGATGAATTTGAGCGCGGACCGAATGGCGGACGCTTACTCGAGTCGGGACCATTCGCATTGGAGGTCACTATCTTCGAGGACGGAATTCCCCCGCAGTTTCGCGTATACCCTACGAAGGACGGTCGGCCGCTGCCGTTGTCAACGGTTTCGTTGACGATAGCACTCACGCGTTTCGGCGGAGGCGTGGACACCATCGAGTTCGTCCCCGAAGGCGAATACCTTCGCGGTGTGCAGGTTGTTGAGGAACCGCATTCGTTTGAGGTCGCGGTAAGCGCACTTCATGATGGCGAGAACTTCGACTGGGCCTTTGAAAGTCACGAAGGCCGCGTTGAGCTGACACCCGAAGCGGCGGAATATGCCGGTATCGAAACAGGCGTGGCGGGACCGACAACCATCCGACAAGTGCTCAGTTTACCGGGTGAAATCACGTTGAACGCGGATCGAATCGTGCATGTCGTTCCGCGTTTGGCCGGCGTCGTGCGCTCAGTAGATAAACCACTTGGCGCGAATGTACAGGAGGGCGACCTTCTCGCCGTAATCGACAGCGGGGAATTGGCAGACACGAAGAGCTCGTATTTGGAGGCCGTTGAACATTTCCGTTTAGCGGAGTCTCGGTATCAACGCGAGAAGAAACTGTTCGAGGAAAAAATATCCGCAGAAGAAGACTATTTGAGCTCTGTTGAGGCGATGGCGAAAGCGGAAATCGAAATGAACAGTTTCCGCTACAAACTGCTGAGCCTGGAAATCGATACGGACACGGTCACAAATTTCTCAAAGGAGAAGCCGTTGACCGAGTACGAGATTCGTTCACCGATCAATGGCCTCATCATTGAGAAACACATCGCCCGTGGTGAATCGCTGAATCCGGATGCGGACATATTTGTTCTGGCGGATTTATCAAACGTGTGGGCGGAAGTCGTGGTATATGCACAAGATTTGAAGCGAGTGCGTCAAGGCGCCCGCGTCACTATCACTTCGGACGACTTAGGCAAAGAGGCCGAAGGCGTTGTGTCCTATATCGGACAACTCGTGGGTGAAGAGACCCGCAGTGCACGTGCGATTGTTGAAATTCCAAATGAATCGCGTGACTGGAGGCCGGGGTTGTATGTCACGGTGGATGTGATTGAAGACGTAACGGAAGTGCCGGTGGCGGTACGAGCTGAAGCGATTCAGACGTTTCGCGATTGGCAGGTGGTGTATGGCAAACACGGGGACACGTATGAAATTAAGCCTGTGAAGTTAGGGCAAAGGGATGACGGATGGGTCGAGGTGTTGTCAGGTCTCGATCCGGGCGATGAATACGTCGTGAAAAATAGTTTTGTGTTGAAGGCCGAACTTGGCAAAGCCGGTGCAACACACGCCCATTAGGACTCATCATGCTTGAACGAATCATACAATTCTCCATTGAACAACGCTGGCTCGTTATCGCGGTAACGGTTGGCGTCGCCGCACTCGGCGTGTATCACTTCGGCCAACTGCCTATTGACGCCGTACCCGATATCACCAATGTGCAAGTACAAATTAATTCGGAAGCGCCTGGCTATTCACCGCTCGAAGTTGAGCAGCGGATTTCATTTCCAATCGAAACAGCGATGTCGGGATTACCTGATTTGGATTACTTCCGTTCGCTCTCGCGCTATGGCTTGTCGCAACTCACCGTAGTATTCAAAGACGGCACGGACATTTACTTCGCACGACAATTGGTGAACGAACGGATTCTCGAAGCGAAGGACCAATTGCCCGATGACGTCGTACCTGTGATGGGACCGACGGCGACAGGACTCGGCGAGATTTTCATGTACACGGTTGAGGCTGAACCGGGTGCGCTGAACGAGCACGGTCAGCCGTACACGTCGACGGACCTACGATCGATCCAGGATTGGGTGATCAAACCGCAGTTGCGCAATGTGCCGGGCGTTACAGAAGTGAACACCGTGGGCGGTTTCGTAAAGCAATATCACGTCACGCCGGACCCCGCAAAACTGGTCGAGTATGGCATTCACTTTCACGACTTAAAGGAAGCAATCGAGCTAAATAACGCCAATGTCGGCGCGGGCTACATCGAACGCTCCGGCGAACAGTTTCTTGTGCGAGCGCCAGGACAAGTCGAATCACCTGAAGAGCTCGAATCGATTGTGATTGGCGCTCGCGGCGGCGTGCCGATCTATTTGCGCGACGTCGCTGAAGTAGGTGTTGGCAACGAATTACGAACAGGCGCAGCCACGGAAAACGGCGAAGAAGTCGTCATGGGCACAGCGTTTATGCTCATCAGCGAGAACAGTCGCACCGTGGCGCAGAACGTCGCAAAACGGATGGTGGATATCCAGGACAGTCTGCCTCCGGGGATCATCGCGAAAACGGTGTACGACCGCACGACGTTGGTGAACAAGACAATCGAAACGGTGTACGAGAACTTGTCGCTCGGCGCAATCCTAGTCATCGTGGTGTTGTTCCTATTCTTGGGCAACGTGCGCGCCGCGTTGATTACGGCACTCATCATTCCGATTGCGATGCTCATTACAATTACGGGAATGGTGCGCGGCGGGGTCAGTGCAAGTTTAATGAGTCTCGGCGCACTCGATTTCGGACTCCTGGTCGATGGCGCGGTGATTATCGTCGAGAATTGTATTCGGCGAATCGGCAACGAACGTGATCGGTTGCAACGTCCGCTCACCTTACGCGAACGGCTGGATGTTGTGAACGGCGCTTCGAGCGAAGTGGTGCGCGCCAGCATTTTCGGCCTCACGATCATCATGATCGTTTACGTCCCCATCCTCACGTTGACCGGTGTGGAAGGAAAGATGTTCAAGCCGATGGCAGTCACGGTCATCATGGCGTTGGCGGGCGCGCTCGCGCTGTCACTCACATTTGTGCCCGCGTGTGTCGCGTTGTTCCTCGGAGGAAACGTCAAGGACAAAGACAATTTCTTGATGCGCGGAGCGCGGCGTATCTACGAACCCGTACTCCGGCTGGCACTTAGCGCACGTGTTCCGGTATTAGCGTTAGCGGTAGGATTGTTGTTGGTGTGCGGGCTACTCAGTACACGCATGGGCCGCGAATTTATCCCGAGCTTGGACGAAGGCGATATCGCACTCCACGCCCTACGCATTCCCGGTACGAGCCTGACGCAAGCCGTCGCCATGCAACACACGCTCGAGAATCGCATCCAAGAAATGCCGGAAGTCGAACGCGTGTTCGCCAAATTGGGCACGCCCGATATCGCGACAGACCCCATGCCGCCCAATGTCGCAGATAATTTCGTGATGTTGAAACCGCGTGAAGATTGGCCCGACCCCAATCGCTCGAAAGCGGAAGTCGTCCACGCATTGGAAGAAATGCTGGAGGGCGTGATCGGCAATAAGTACGAGTTTACGCAGCCCATCGAGATGCGCTTCAACGAACTCATTGCCGGCGTCCGTGCCGATGTCGCGGTAAAAGTGTTCGGCGACGATATGGACGTATTGCTCGAAACCGCGGAGTCGATCGGTGGTGTACTTGGTGCCGTCCCTGGCGCTGCCGACATCAATGTCGAACAGGTCACTGGGTTACCGGTCTTGACCATCGACATCGATCGCGCCCAGCTCGCTAGGCTCGGCCTCAATCTAGCGGATGTGCAAGACGTCGTTTCGGCTGGCGTAGGTGGCTTACAAGTTGGACAGGTGTTCGAAGGTGATCGGCGCTTCGACATTGTGCTGCGTCTACCTGAAGATTTGCGTACGGATATCGATGCACTTCGACGCATACCCATTCCATTGCCGGATCACCCCACGGCGGATCATCTCGATGACGCGATGCTGACCGAGGGCGTTCATGAACTTTCCAATAACGTCCCCCTAAGCGCAATCGCCAGTTTGGACATCGCGTTGGGCCCGAACCAGGTGAGTCGTGAAAACGGCAAACGGCGCGTCGTAGTCACGGCAAACGTACGTGGACGCGATATCGGAACGTTTGTGGAGGAAGCACAATCGGCCATCGCGCAGAACGTTGACGTTCCGGCAAGCTATTGGTTGGAATGGGGCGGCACGTTCGAACAACTGATGTCGGCATCACAACGATTGCGCATCGTGGTACCGGCGGCGCTCTTGCTAATTTTCTTGTTACTCTTCACCACATTCGGGAACGTCAAAGACGCTTTGCTCGTCTTCAGCGGCGTACCACTCGCATTGACCGGCGGCGTATTGTCTCTATGGGTGCGAGGTATTCCGTTGTCGATTTCCGCAGGCGTCGGATTTATCGCACTGTCCGGAATCGCCGTGTTGGATGGGTTGGTCATGGTCACGTTCATCAATCAGTTGCGCAAAGAAGGCGTCCCGCTATTGGACGCCATACAAGAAGGGGCGACAAAACGCCTGCGCCCGGTATTGATGACCACATTCGTCGCGGCGCTGGGGTTCGTACCCATGGCCATCGCGACCGGTACCGGCGCGGAAGTGCAGCGCCCATTGGCAACCGTAGTCGTAGGCGGCGTGGTCACATCGACGCTATTAACGCTGGTCGTGTTGCCGACGTTGTACTCAATCTTTCACGCGCGCGAAACGGGCAACGATTCGGCGGAATTGGAGTCAGAATCCTTCAGCGCTAGCTAGGGAATCAAGGGGCGACAATGGCACCGAATAGCGAACAATGGTTGCAACAGGTCATCGAGGAACCGATCAATGCGGACCGTCGCATTTGCGATCCGCATCACCACTTATGGGACCGTCAGCAGAATCGATACCTTTCGGAAGCGTTGCTCGCCGACGTCGTAGGCCACAACGTGGTCAGTACCGTCTTTATCGAATGCATGACGGAATATCGAGAAGACGGTCCCGAACAATTGAAGCCCGTTGGTGAAACCGAGTTCGTGCAATCGATCGCGGATGCGAACACCAGTAAGACCACCGCAGTTTGTGCAGGCATTGTTGGGATGGCGGATTTATCGCTGGGTGATGCGGCGAGGCCGGTGCTTGATGCGCACTTAGACGCCAGTCCGAATCGTTTTCGCGGGATTCGACATGCGACAGGGTGGGATGCGAGCGACGCCGTTTGGAATTCGCACACAAATCCCCCAACAAGACTCATGGAGGACGCGAAGTTCCGAGAAGGATTCGCGTGCCTATCCGAATACGGCCTTACGTTTGACGCTTGGCTGTATCACCCACAGATACCGGAGTTGACTAACCTCGCCCAGGCATTTCCCAACACGACAATCATCCTCGACCATTTCGGCGGACCTCTAGGAATCGGACCCTACGCGGGCAAGCAGGGCGAAATCTTTCCAACCTGGCGGAAGGACATCGCGAACCTTGCAGCCTGTCCAAATGTCGTCGCGAAATTGGGCGGGCTAGCCATGCCGGTCAACGGATTCGGCTGGCACAAGCAACCAAAACCGCCTACATCAGCCGAACTTGCGGAGGCGACCTCCGCGTATTACCTCCACACGATTGAACAGTTCGGTCCGGAGCGGTGTATGTTCGAGAGTAATTTCCCCGTGGACCGGCAATCGTGTTCGTACACGGTGCTCTGGAATTCGTTCGAGCGAATCGCCTCAAGTTTCAGCGAGGCAGAGAAAGACTTGATGTTTCACGACACAGCGACCCGCGTCTATCGCTTAGAAGAGTCAACATCTTCATCATAGAACGCTTCGAGTATTTCGTGTGGCATGCGATACTTAAGCGCATTGTTTAACAAACGATGTTTATCTCCACGAGACGGGAAGTACGACTATGAGCTTTTGTGCACTTTTGGATTCATTCGTTGACGCGGTCGCCGCAGGAGACGGCCCCGACTTCGCTCACCTGTTCACCGAAGACGGCGTGTATGTCGACGGTTTTTACGGGGCCTTTGAAGGGCGTGAAGCGATCGCCGACATGCTCGAAGTCCACTTCCATGGTGCCGCGAAAAATTTCCGCTGGCGGATGTACGACCCGGTCGACAACGCTCGGGGAACCCTGGGTTACGCGCGATACTTGTTCACGTACGTCTCCACCCTCCCCGAATCGATGGACAAGCGCGTTGTATTCGAGGGAATGAGCCGTTTCGAAATGCGCGACGGGCTTATCGCACATTACAGTGAAGTGTTTGATAAAGGAGTGGCGCTTTCGCAACTGGACTTCCCGCACGCTCGCATTGGAAAGAGTCTCGACCGTTGGACCGGTGAGTTCTTGAAATCCGACCGGGTCAAAGCGTTCCTCGCGGAGTGATTTCCAATTATCGGCCATTCACCTTTCATTCAATTGAAGACACGGGGCGATACCGCCATACTTCGGAATAATCCAAACGAATCAAACGGACTGGACTAGCGGTTGAATCATCACATCTCTCATACAATGCAGGTAGCAGCGGTATTTGCCGTCGGAGCAATCATCTCGCCGTCGGTTTACGCACAGGATCAAGTGCCCGCCACTGCGCACTGGTCCACGAAACAACTCGTCCGACCCGAAATCCCGATTGCCGACACCGCACACTCAGCACGAAACCCGGTGGATGCGCTCGTATCGGCGACCCATCGCGAAATGGGACTGACGCCGGTAGCTGAAGCGGATCGGCGCACGCTTATTCGTCGTCTGACGTACGATCTACACGGACTGCCCCCCGAGCCAGAGGCAGTAGAAGCGTTCGTCGCGAATGATCGCCCCGATGCCTATGAGCAGTTGGTCGACCGACTACTTGCATCGCCGCGATACGGCGAACGTTGGGCGCGGCACTGGCTGGACATCGCGCACTACGGCGAGACACATGGTTTCGACAAGGACCAACGGCGCGACAATGCATGGCCGTATCGGGACTACGTTATTCGTGCGTTCAACGATGACAAACCCTATACCCAATTCGTACAGGAACAAATCGCGGGCGATCTCCTCTACCCCGACGAACCCGAAGGCATCATCGCGACCGGCTTTCTCGCTGCAGGACCATGGGACCTCGTTGGCCAAAAGGAAGTACGCGATGGAACGGTCGAAAAACGGCGAGTGCGCAATCTGGATCGTGATGACATCGTGACGAACGTCTTCAGTACATTCATGAGTACAACAGTCCAATGCGCGCGGTGCCACGATCACAAGTTCGATCCGGTGTCGCTAAACGACTATTACAATCTGCAGTCGGTGTTCGCGAATATCGACCGCAACGACCGCGACTACGAACCACCGGATCGCGCAAGAACACGGCGCGCATTGCAAACCCAGTGGGTTGACAAATCATCTGAATTGAAGGCGATTCAGGCTCAAGTCGACACGCATTTGCCCGATTGGTTCAGCGAACTCGAAGCGGATGTCTCGAAATGGCGCGAAGAATTGAAAAACGGCGTCGGCGCTTCCAGCCCGACGAACGGTTATCACAGCGTCATATCCGACACGCCTGACCGCACGGAATGGGTACAAGTCGACCTCGGTGAATCGGTCGACATTGATCGAATTGTCCTGATCCCTGCGCGCCCGACAGACTATAAGGATACGCCGGGTTTTGGTTTTCCGATCCGTTGGAGCGTGAGCGTATCCGATGACCTCGAATTCGAAAACGAGACGACGGTTCTGGATTCAACCGAATCCGATTACGCTAATCCTGGTGACGAGCCGGTGGAAATCGAACCCAAGGATTTACACGCGCGATACATTCGAGTCGCCGCCCAGAATCTTTGGGAACGCAATCAAGACTACGCATTCGCTCTGGCGGAACTAGAGGTTTACGCCGACGATGTTCAGATCGCATACAAAAAACCCGTTACCGCCAACTCAAGTATCGAGTACGGGCGTTGGCAGACCACCTACCTGGTCGACGGATACAGCAGTCGCGCACCGCTCCGTGACAATGATGAGGAATCCTTAAAACAGAAGGCGGATCTCTCACAAGAAATCGCCGACGCGACGACTCGGTTAGCGGATGCAGAGCAGTCGTCGGTTCCGAAGAAACTGCTGACCCAGCGTTCGCAGCTGAATCAAGCAATCGCATCACTCGACAAAGAGGAAGACGCGCTACCCAAACCGAATCGAGTTTACGCCGTAACAACCGTAAAGCCGCGCCCTGTATTCGCGCTGCACCGTGGGGATGTCACCAGCCCGCTCGACCCTGCGCAACCCGCCGCGTTGCGTCATGTCACGGGTATCGACGAAGTACTCGCGGACGCCGATGGTGACGCACGTGCAGCGCTCGCGAAATGGGTCGCGCATCCCGACAACGGACTCACGTGGCGCTCGATCGCAAACCGTGTTTGGCAATATCATTTCGGTCAAGGGCTAGTGGCCACGCCAAACGACTTCGGATGGGCCGGTGCGGAGCCAACGCATCCTGAATTGTTGGACTGGTTGGCGGTCGAATTTCGAGATGGGGGCGGTTCGTTCAAACATTTACACCGCGTCATTTTGAATAGCGCGACCTATCGCCGACAAAGTGCGCACCACGACACCAACGCCGCCATCGATGCGCAGAACCGATTCCTATGGCGGATGAATCGGCGCAAACTTGAAGCGGAAGCTGTGCGCGATGCGATCCTTTCGGTGAGTGGCACGCTGGATTTCGAGATGAATGGCCCGTCAGTCGAGTTGTTCAACTATACCCATGATCATTCCCCGCGCTACGACTATGTGGCAACCGACGATCCGAAGTTCTTTCGTCGATCGGTTTATCGCTACGTGGTGCGTAGTGTACCCGACCCGCTATTCGAGGCGTTCGACTGCGCCGACCCAAACGCCAGCACACCCAAACGGCATGAGACCTTGACCGCCCAACAAGCGCTCACGCTAATGAACGATTCCTTCATCCTGCAACAAGCAGATCATTTTGCTCAACGGCTTCATGCGGCTTCGGACGATCCACGAGTACAGGTGGCAACGGCTCTTGAGATTGCATTGAGTCGCGCACCAGATCCTGCCGAACTAAATCGGCTCACAGCGTTTACCAAACAGCACGGAACCGCGAATCTCGCACGCCTCGTGTTTAACCTGAACGAATTCCTGTTCGTGGACTAAACGATGCACACGCCAAGTCGAAGAGAATTTTTGTGGCAACTGGGCGGCGGCCTGGGTGGAGTCGCATTACTCGATATGTTGGCGCGTGGTCAGGTGGCATCTGCCTCGACCACAGCACTCCCCCACCATCCCCCGCGTGCGAAACGTGTGATACAACTTTTCATGTCCGGCGGTGCCAGCCAAGTCGATACCTTCGACTATAAGTCTGAACTCATCAAGCGCCACGAACAACCGTTCGACGTTGGTGAAAAGCTCGAATTGTTCCAGAGTGATCCCGGTACATTTTTCAAGAGTCCTTGGGAATGGCGACAGTATGGCGAGTCCGGCAAATGGATGAGCGACCTTGTCCCCCACCTCGCTTCTTGTGTCGATGACATTGCGTTCATTCCGTCAATGGTCGCGAAATCGAATGTGCATGGCCCGGCCACCTTCATGCAGAATTCCGGTTTCGTCTTACCTGGTTTCCCCAGCATGGGGGCGTGGGTTACGTATGGATTAGGTACGATGACGGACGATCTTCCGGCGTTTGTAGTCTTACCCGATTCGCGCGGCTTCGCGCCTAATGGCCCTGCCAATTGGACGAACGGGTTCCTCCCCGCCGCCGCACAAGGCACGCTCATTCGACCCGCTCGCAATGAACCGATCAACAATCTCTTCCCCGCGGAGACACCATTTATCGGCGATGAGAGCGAGCTGGAAACAAGGTCATTGCTCACCGAGTTGAACACCGCCCATGCGCAGTCGCGTGAACACGATTCTCGACTGGATGCGCGCATCCGTTCGTACGAAATGGCCGCGCGACTTCAGTTGACCGCTCCTGAAGCGCTCGATATTGGGCGCGAGTCCAAAGCGACAAAGCGACTGTATGGGCTAGACGAAGAAATCACGCAGGACTTTGGGCGGAACTGCCTGCTCGCACGGCGATTACTCGAACGCGGCGTGCGGTTCGTCCAAGTGTGGAGTGGCGCAGACAACGGGTTTCCGAGACGCAATTGGGATAGCCATGAAAACATTCCGCGTGATCACGAGGACATGGGTCGCAGTATGGATAAACCTGCCGCGGGCCTGTTGAAAGATCTGAAGTCACGCGGGATGTTGGAAGATACCATCGTGATTTGGACGACAGAGTTTGGCCGCATGCCTTGTCGCCAAGGCGGTCAAGGCCGGGATCACAATCCGGAGACGTTTACATCTTGGATCGCAGGCGGCGGCATCAAAGGCGGCGTGACGTACGGCGCAAGCGATGAGTTCAGTTACAAAGCAGTCGAAAACCCAACGTATTGTTACGATCTACACGCAACCGTCCTCCATCTCCTCGGCATCAACCACGAAGAGTTGACGTACCGAAACAATGGCATCGATCGGCGTCTTACGGATGTGCACGGCCATGTGATTCCCGAGATTCTTGCATGAGGGCTTCGGTCGCGCGCGTTCGAAGACTACAATTCTCCCTCGCAATTTTAATCTCGCTCCTTTACATCAACCCCGCCATTGGTCAGGCGGAGTCGAACGGTGTGTTCGCTCGTGACAACCTCATGGCCTGGTGCATCGTTCCGTTTGACGCGCTTAAACGCGGCCCCGAGGCACGCGCGGAAATGTTGGCGAACATGGGCATCACAAAACTCGCATACGATTGGCGTGCGGAGCACATTCCAACGTTCGACCAGGAAATCGAAGCGTTGGCCCGGCACAACATCGCATTGCAGGCATTCTGGTTTCCCGCAGGGTTGAACGATGACGCACGAACGATTCTTGCAGCGCTCAAACGCCATGACGTTAGGACTGAATTGTGGGTGACATTGAACGGTGGTGAGATCGAATGTACTCCTGAAGAACACAAGAGACGTGTGATTGAACACACGGCCATCATTCGCCCTATAGCGGACGCAGCAGCGGCACAGGGCTGTTCCGTCGGCCTTTACAATCACGGCGGATGGTTTGGCGATCCGCGCAATCAAGTCGAAATTATCGAGGCATTGCACAGAGATCGTATCGACAATGTCGGCATCGTATACAACCAACACCACGGACATTCGCACGTTGACGATTTCGCAAGCTTGCTCAATGACATGTTGCCGTATTTATTCGCGATCAATCTGAATGGAATGGATAGGGACGGGGAGGCAACCGGTCGAAAGATTTTGCCCATCGGCACAGGTGAATTGGATAGGCAGTTGCTCGGCATCATTCAGGCAAGCGATTACACTGGCCCCATTGGCATTCTCAATCACACGGATCGAGATGCCGAAATTGTACTGCTTGAAAATCTTACGGGACTCGCGCGGACGACTGAAGAAATCGATGTTCCCGAACAAAGTGAGGATGACAAGCTCGAATCACGATCGCGTTTACCAGAATTCCGGACGATTCCTGCCGCGAAACGCGACACCCTAACCAGCTCAATCCCAACCCCTACGCGCTATTTCGAGGCGTGGCAACGTTCCAATGGCGACCCGCATAACTCGCGGTTCGTCGAATCAACTGGTATCACAAAAGCAAACGTATCGCACCTGACCGAGGCCTGGGAATTTCGCTCCGGCGATGGCGCGGGGCATGTTCAATGCAATCCGATCCTCGTTGGCGGCTTGCTTATCGCGCCCACCGCGGGACAACGGCTTGTCGCATTGAATTGCGCTAGCGGTGAATTGGTTTGGCAGTTCGAGCCGGAGGGACGTCCAGCCCATCGCGGATTGACCTATTGGCCAGGCGATGCCGATCATGCGGAGCGAATCCTTGTCACGGCCGGACCTTATCTTTACGCGCTCGATCCCGATCACGGTAAGCCGATCAATGCGTTCGGGGATGGCGGTCGAATTTCACCGGGTGTCTCGGTCGTGGCGCCGGTTGTCTTTAAGCACTTGCTAATTCTTCCGGGTTTGGCGGGCGATGTGTGGGCATTCGATATTGGCACGGGCGAGCGGCGTTGGACTTTTCACACCATCCCGCGCGATGGCGAGTTTGGACATGAGACGTGGAGCGCACCGGGACAGGGTGCGAATTGTTGGGGCGGTCTTGCGCTGGATGAACAGCGGGGAATCGCATACATTTCGACCGGCTCTCCGAAACCAAACTTTTCGGGCAACACACACCGTGGCCAAAACCTATTCGCCAACTGTGTCATCGCGCTGAACGCTAAATCGGGCGAACGCCTTTGGCATTTCCAGGAGATTCGCCACGATATTTGGGACCTCGATATCCCCGCTCCTCCCAATCTCGTTTCGATTACGCTGGACGGCACTACGGTTGATGCGGTTGCACAAGTCACGAAATTGGGCAACACATTATTGCTCGACCGGGTAACCGGCGAACCGCTGTTTCCATTTCGCCTGCGCCGCGCGCCTCGTTCTCCCCTGCAGGGCGAAGAGACCTGGCCCTATCAACCCGACCCCATCCTTCCCGAGGCGTTCGCACGGACGGGGTTCACACTGGATGACGTAACGCATCGGACACCAGAGGCACATGCGTATGTCGTAAATCGCTTGGCATCGGCCAACACGGGACGGTTCACCCCTTTTGAAGAAAACATTGCTACGGCAATGTACGGGATTCACGGCGGCGCTGAATGGACTGGAGCGGCGTACGATCCAGACGCTGGAAAGCTGTTCGTCTCCGCGAACAATATCCCTTGGCTGATTACAGTATTTCGACCAGACCCTGCAGTTCATCCGCCAGGCGCACCTCCCACGAAAGGGAGACTAGCGTACGAACAGCATTGCATGGAATGCCACGGCCCCGATCGGTTCGGCGTCGGCATGGCACCACCGCTGCACCGACTCGCGAGTCGCATGAACGATGATGCGGTCCGTGAACTGTTACGCGATGGACGCAACGCGATGCCTGCCAAATCCGACACGTTGTCCGAGATAGATGAACGCGCTTTACTCGACTACCTGTTTCTCCGCGATGCGACATCGGCACCGGACGAATCACTAGACATACCGCTGCGCTATACACACAACGGGTATCCGAAACTTGTCGATCACGAAGGGTATCCCGGCTGTAAGCCGCCATGGGGAACATTGAATTGTTTGGACTTGGCCACGGGCAAAATTGATTGGCAAGTGCCGCTGGGTGTGTATCCGGATTTGGCTGAATGGGGTGAGAATGAAACAGGTGCGGAAAATTTTGGCGGTCCGTCGGTGACATCGAGTGGAATCGTTTTCTGCGCCGGCACGCCCGACAGTATGATTCGCGCGTTCGATGCGGATAGCGGTGCCGTGCTTTGGAAAGGCAACTTGCCGTTCGGCGGATATGCGCCACCGACGATCTATGACTGGAAAGATAAGACCTATGTCGTCATCGCAGCAACGGGTGGCGGAAAGCTGGGCACTGAACCTGGCGATGCCTACGTCGCATTTGCGCTGCCTTAAGTGTGAATCCGTTTCTTCAATTCGTCCGCAATTTCGACTAAGGCTTGTTGCGCAGCGGGCACGACACCGCCGAACATCGAGAATGAATGGGTAAGATGTTCATAACAACGAAAGAACGTCGGCACGCCCGCATCGCGCAACCGATTCGCGTAGGCCTCCCCCTCGTCGCGCAAGGGATCATAGCCAGCGGTTATGACGATGGCTTCGGCCAGTCCTGACAAATCATGTTCATTTAACGGTGCCGCCCACTTGTGATCCTTCTGATCCTCCGAAGTGAAATAGTGGCTACCGAACCACTCCATAATCGTCCCGTTTAGCGGGTAGGCATCGCCGTAGTCCTCGTAAGACGACAGTCCAGAATGCGGAACGACCCAAGGGTAAATGAGGAGCTGACACACCGGCGGTTGCCAACCCTCTCGCTTCGCTTCTTGTGCAATTACCGCCGAGAGTTGCCCGCCTGCCGAATCGCCTGCAACAGCGATCCGCGTCTTATCACCGCCAAAATCGTCACCATGATCCATCAACCAACGATACACGGCGAGTGCATCCTCAACCGGTGCCGGGAACGGATGCTCGGGCGCGAGACGGTATTCGACATTCACCACAACGGTATTTGCGCGATCCGAAATCAGTCCACAGAAACCATCACAAATGTTGCGGCTACCGATGACGTATCCACCAAAGTGAAAGAAGATGGTAATCGGTGTCTGCGGATTTGCACCGTGCGGCGTGTAAATCCGAACGGGGATATCCCCTCCAGGCCCTGGAATGCTGTCTTCACGCACGGCGACACCGGCGGGCACGTCGCCTTGCAGGGTCGCCGCAGCAGCGTCGACAGATGCGCGAACATCAACCGGTGGTATAGTTTCGATACCCGGTTGCTTGACGCCTTGCGCCCAAATCACTTGCATCATGGCGTCAAGCCGTGCCCCTCTGATTTCGATTGGCGCACCGCCCATTCGGCGAAGAAGCCCTTCGGGCAATCGGGCGAACATTTTGAGAAGTGCTCGTTGTACATCCATAACAGGACCGTAAACAGTTAACGAACCAGAGTCAATGCGCGCATCGGTTCCTCGTGTTTGCAGTGCCTATGCGGCGGACAGTACATTGGCGGGATGTACTTGAGGAAGAACAGACAAATGAGTAGGGACCAATCAATGCACGTGCGTTCATCCAAAATCATATACCCGTCGTGGCTTCTACTATCGACGCTCTGCACCGCCGCGTTTGCGCAGCCCAACTCTGACGTATTGAACTCGATAACCGTGCCTGACGGATTCACGGTCACGCAGGCCGCTACTGCGGACCTCACGGCATACCCAATGTTCATGGCGTTTGATGATCGTGGTCGATTATTCATCGCGGAGTCATCGGGTAAAGATCTCTCCGGAAAGGAAATGGCCGCCGCACCTGAGTGCCTGATTCTTCGCCTGGAGGACGTAGACGGCGATGGCGTGTACGATCACCGCGTTGAATTCGCAAACACCCTAAGCCTCCCGATGGGTGTGCTTTGGTATCGGGATGCACTCTATGTCGCCAGCCCGCCCGACTTAATCCGTTTCGAGGATGAGAATGATGATGGCGTGGCTGATATACGCGAAGTGTTGCTCAGCGGTTGGAATGTGCTGAACACCGCGAGCTTACACGGTCCGTTTATTGGACCCGATGGCTGGCTCTATCTCACCCACGGTCGGCACGGCTACTCGATTCCAACGAAAGAAGGCCCTGTACTCGAAGGCCACGCGGCACGCATTTGGCGATGCCGTCCAGACGGTACTGGCCTCGAACGCTATTGCGGCGGCGGCTTCGATAATCCGGTCGAGCTCATCTTCAACAACGCTGGCGGCATGATCGGGACGATGACATACTTCACAGACCCGCGTCATGGACAACGCGACGCATTGATGCACTGGGTGCACGGCGGCGTGTATCCGAAACCGCATACCGACGTGGCTGAATTTGTGCGTACAGGCGCACTCATGCCGACCATGACGAAATTCGCACGCATTGCGCCCTCCGGTCTATTGCAATTCCGCGGCGATGGATTGGGAACCGAATACAAAGACGCACTATTCACCGCGCAATTTAACCCGCACCGTATCATGAGTCATCGACTCATTCGCGACGGTGCAACGTACCGCACGGAAGACGCAGATTTCCTCACTTCAACCTATCCCGACTTCTATCCCACCGACGTACTCCAAGACGCGGATGGCAGTCTGCTCATTTCGGACACGGGCGCATGGTATGTCGATGCATGCCCAATTTCCCGCGTCGCTAAGCCGGAGGTGAAAGGCGGAATCTATCGCGTCAGAAAGCAGAACTACACGCCGCCCGGCGATCCCTGGGGCGCGCAAATCGAATGGGACAATCTACCGGATGCAGACGCTGTCACGCTGTTAGAAGATCCACGTCATCATGTTCGCGACCGGGCGTTTCAGCGGCTCGCCATGGCGGACGCCTCGAGCGAAGCACTGCAATCACTGATATCCGAAGCGACCGCCATCGAAAGCCGCGTACTCGCGCTACGAGCCGTTGCACAAGCTGGTGGCGACGGTGCAACTGACACGCTAATACGCGCGTTAAGCAATGACGCCGAGGATGTGCGACTCGCCGCGATTCGCGCACTCGCGGATACGGCCGCGAAAAGCGCTATCCCAAGATTGCGTCGATTGCTCGCGAGCGACCTCGCACACGAACGGAGCGAGGCCGCGTCCGCGCTGGGCCGTCTCGGCGCAACGGCGGCGACACCAGATTTGCTCGCCGCAGCGAATACCGCACACGACCGCTTTGAAGAACACGCCATCACCTACGCACTCATCGAACTAGGTGACACTGCGGCGTTGGCAAAAGGCCTCGGGGCACCGGAACCTCGAACGCACAAAGCCGCACTCATCGCGCTTGATCAACTCGCGTTCGACGGGCTTCGCGCCGAGCATGCTGTCGTGTTGATGGAAAACGATGACGACCAGCTACGCGATGCGGGACTCTGGGTCGCATCGCATCACCCGGATTGGGCGAACGAGATTACGGGCTTTGTGGCGGACCGGATTCGGCGTGCATCACTCGATGACGCGGAACGTTCGAGTCTGCATTCGATTGTCGATGCCTATGCGAAAACAGAATCGATGCAACAGACCATCGCAAAACTTGCTTCAGACACCACGCTCTCTGACGAACGCCGCCTACTCCTATTCGATTTGATCGATGAGACCAAGGAGGCGCTGCCCAGCCCTTGGCAGGATGCCATCGGATCGGCACTCCACGATTCTTCGACCCGGGTACGATCACGGGCGGTCGAAGTTGTACTTCACCGAAACGTAACATCGTTCGATCAACAACTCGCAGCGATCGCTGACGATGTGACCGAACCGAACGCAATGCGCATGGCCGCACTGGATGCACTTGTAGCAAGACGCCCGGCGCTGTCCCACGACCACCTCGCGTTGGTCACCGACGCGCTTGCCCAAGGGTCGGCCGCAAACCTTCGCCCCCGCGCCACACGCATTTTGACCAACGCTGATCTCACTTTGGCCGAAGAACTTGAGTTGACCTTGAGCACCATTCCATCTGCTGACGCACTCGTGATGACCGGGATACTCGCGCGGTTCGAAGGGCGAACTGAACCCGAACTGGGCCGAGCGCTGATCAGCGCGCTCGATGCGCACCCGACAATCGACCGCTTGTTGACCGTAGCCCAAGCAAAACGCTTATTCGATGCCTATCCTGCCGTAATTCAAACGGAAGCCAAACCGTTGCAGAACAAATTATACGGACGCGACGACCGCCTGGTCGCACGATTTCTTGAGTTGGAAAAGCAAATCGGCGTAGGCGATGTCGGACGAGGACGACGCATCTTCTTTGGCGAAAAGGCCTCGTGTTCGACCTGTCATGCCATCGGCGACGACGGCGGTAATCTAGGCCCAGACCTCACGACCATCGGCCTAGTGCGATCAGGTCACGACCTGCTCGAAGCAATTCTCTTTCCCAGCGCGAGCATGGTGCCCGACTACACACCGTTCCTAATCGAAACGGAGGACGACGTTCACGCCGGCATTATCGAACGCGATTTACCGGACACACTGTCCCTACGCATGGGTGCCGAAGAGTTACGCATCATCGACCGGAGCGACATCGTTTCCATCGAGCCTTCGCCCGTATCCATCATGCCGGAGGGACTCGACGCCGAACTGGTCGATTCGGAACTCATCGACCTTGTGGCGTTCTTACGATCATTAAACAACGAACAATGGTTGCTTCCCGACCAGCGGAACGCGGGCGACTAGGTCAATCAAGCGTTTCCGCATAGGACGGAAAATATTCCGCATCAACTACGTCATCGAGATAGCCCGTCAGCGTGTTCAACGTAAACACGGCCACACCGTTCATGCCCGCTTCGCGGCTAACGTTTAAGTACTCGCCGATTTCCGTCGAATCTTTTATCCCGCCGTGGCTCGTCTTCACACCCAAGCAAAACGTAAACCGGGCATCACTCTCGGAAGGGTTGACCAATCCACGCGCCTTCGCCAACCGTTCACGAAATACGTCCATGTACCGGTCGCCATAATTCTCGGTATAGCAATATCCCGAAACATTAATGATGTCCAAATACCCCATTCTCGCCCAGTGGTCCCAACGCTGCCCAACATAGTGGCCGCGCGTCACGTGCGGCCCCCAACAGTACAACGCGATGCGTGTCTCGCCCAATGCCCCCCGAATCATCGACATGAGCCTTGTTAGATTCTCTTCCTTATACCGCTGCCAAGGTGTATCGCCGCGATCCGTCAGTTCGTACTTTGCGCCGCCCGATTCTTTTTCATATCCCGCCGCACCCACGGGTTCGAGGTCAACCGGTTTGTTCGGATATCGAAGGTAGTCGAGCAGAACACCTTCCAACTCATATCGAGCTACTAAATCACGCAGCATTTCGACGACCCATCGACGCGCATCCGCATTCGCAGCAGAAATGTAGCCGATGGGTGCTCCTTCCTCATCCCGCAACGCCCAATCCGGATTGCGTTCGAGGATACCGGCAGGACGATCATGACCGCTGGTCAATACCGGCACCGTCGGATAAACCGTGAGACCCGCGTCGCGCGCCGCATCGATATACGCGCCCAACGCATCCCAACTTCCGTACAACGACTCGGGATGAAACGAACTCGGGTAGTACGCTACTCCCGAAGAACTCGATGTATATGGGATGAGCACCGTCAAACCCGCCCGTTTCGCCGAAGCGATACTCTCCGCGATCGCCTCGCGTCGCGCTTCCTCGGATGCGTCGCGATCTATCACATGAGCCAAGTGCACGTAGGCGGCGACGAACGGTTCATCTGCTGGCGCCGCGAGACTCATCGCGATACAGAATAGTACGAGAAGGGGCTTCACCTACGAACCGCCTTTCCGCGCAACGGACCGTAGATACCATTTTCCAATTCGATCACCGGCACTTCATCGACCATCATGGCATCGGTCGTACTCGCACGCCCCAGCAGTTTTCCGTCTTGATAGATCGTGAGTTCGTTGCCCTCCGCAACGAAACGAAACGTCGTCTCGTCTTTCCATTCAAATGCGGCGGCGACTTGTCCAGGTACGTGGAGCCGATGAATCGCTCCGTATTGTGCGATCGTTTCATCGTCCAGAAAATCGTGTACCGGTAAATGTGGTTGTCCTTGTTTATTCATCGTCGCGATATAGAGGGAATCGTGAAAATTCGTCAGGCTGGTAACGCGTTGACCCCAATAATTATATGGCGCAGGTTTGTCTTTCATAGCGCGCGCGAACGGTTCTTGGTCTTCCTTTATCATGGTCGGTTGTTCGAACACACGGCCAACAAAGCTCCACGTTTTCGTCTCCTGGTCAAAACGCCAGACTTCCCCCCAAGGCCACACCCCCACATAAAGATAGCCGCCGTAGATGGCGAGCGTCTGGGCTTCGCGTGCATTGATCGAAACGCCATCCGGCACTGGCAACCTTGGCTCGAATGGACGCAGGCCATCACGATCATATTGGTAAAGTGAACCGGAGGGATAATGACCGATGAGGACTTTGTCGTAAAATCGCAGCATGCTGTAGCCCTGCCAACTCTTCCCGTCGGTAGCGCGGTGCCGTGTCCATAGCCCACTTTCATAGGAATAAAACTCGCCAACGTTTGTCGTAATTAACACCTGATCGTCATACACCCCGTAAGTAAATACGTTGCCCACAATGTCGAACACTTCGGCGGCGTCCAGCGAGACCGTTCTCCCCGGCTCCCATGCAACGACATACAGCCGATCAGGTTTGGCGTGATACAGAAAAAGACGACCGTCAACGTAATAGTAACGACCGCTTCCGAGTTGGGACTCGTAAATGACCTCGCCATCGTACCGAATAGTGGAACCCTCGAACACGAGGTGCCTGTTCTCCACGATTTGTACGCCACCAAACGCATTCGCAGTTTTCGTCCACGCTTCGTTATTGCGAATCCAAGTGTCACCAGCGCCAAGCGTCTGAAACGCGACTGCATTGCCCCCACGATGAAATGCGACAAGTCGATCGTCTACTACTTGCAGGCGGGTACCATTGTTATCCGGGCCAAACGGTTTACCTAACTTCGATATTGCTGGCTGAGAAGACGGGGGCTTAACAAAGAACACGACCTGGCGATGGTTATCCCGTAGATACGTGGCATGGGCGTCATCGAATCCAGCCCCCGCGATGACATCTCCATCTTGATCCCGCGCTTCAAACAGCGTGCCCAATCCTTGACCACGGTCTTCGCCCAGCGTCACGGAAATCGACACGTCCAACGCGTGGGGTGATGCGACAAGAGTCGCTGCGATGCCTAAGGCAAGGAATGTGCGTCGTATTGATCGTGCGGACGCGATCTCACGCGATAATTTCGTCAATGCGATATCCGTGCACATCGGTCAAGCGCCGGTCGAGGCCGTTGTAGTAATACGTCAATTTCTCGTGATCGAAGCCGAGCAGGTCCAGTACAGTCGCGTAGTAATCCCATACCGTCACCGGATTGAGTTCTGCGCGCCGTCCGAATTCATCGGTCGCCCCGTAACTGACGCCGCCCTTGACGCCCGCACCCATCATCCAACACGTGAAGCCGTCGGGATTGTGATCCCGCCCTGACGTCCCGACTTGATGCGTAGGCATACGACCGAATTCCGTGGTCCACAGCACTAACGTGTCGTCCAACATACCGCGCCGCTTCAAATCGGTTAACAACGCCGCAGTGGGTCCGTCGAAGATTTCACAGTGACGTTCGTAATCCGTCTTCAACGTCTTGTGCGCATCCCAGTTCAGCAGCCCATCAACACCCGAAGCGCGCGAACCGCAATAGAGGTTTACGTACCGAACACCGCGCTCCAACAATCGCCGAGCCATCAAACAGTTTCGGCCATAGGAGGCTTTTAGATTGTTGGCGTCTTTCGTGCCGTACAATGTGTGGACATGATCCGGTTCTTTGGCCAGTTCAGCAACTTCCGGCGCCGACAACTGCATCCGCGCGGCGAGTTCGTAGGACGCCATTCGCGCTTGGAGATCCGAATTCCCCGGGTGGGATTCCGCATGCTGCGCATTCATCGATTCGATGAACGCACGTGTAGCCTCTTCTTCCGCTTCGTCGACCCCTTCGGGTAAATCGATATTTCGAATGGGCTGATGCTCGGCCAATACGATGGCTTGATGTTGCGCGGGAAGAAACCCGTTCGCCCAATTGGCCTTACCGTTCGGCGGTTCACCGCGCACATCAGGTATCGATACATACGCGGGTAGGTTTTCATTTTCGCTGCCCATCGCGAAGCTAAACCACGCGCCCGCACTGGGAAATCCCTCGTTCACCTGACCCGTATTCATGAAGATACAACCCGGGCCGTGCGTATTCGTCTTCGAGGTCATGGAATGCACGAACGCAATGTCATCGGCATGAGCCGCCATATTCGGCAACAGCGTGGACCACATTTTGCCGCTCTCCCCCACCGGCTTGAACGGCCAAGGACTCTTCATCAAATTGCCGTTCTTACCCTGAAAGCTGACAAAATTCTCCGCGCCCGGCAACGGTTGCCCGTGGTATTTCTCAAGCGACGGCTTATGTTCCCAAAGATCCATGTGTGAAGCAGCGCCCGGACAAAAAATCTGGAGGACGCGGCGCGCCTTCGGTGCCGCATGAGGCATGAGCGAATTGGCAGTCGCCCCAGACACCAGGTCGGACGCCATCAGACCAGCCAATCCGATGCCCGCCATTCCAGTATAAACATCGGCGAGGAAACCACGTCGCGAAATCATGTCTTCATGTATCGCTTTCGCCATGTCGTCTTGACTTGTGCAGTACCTACCCATCGATCAATCCAAATACACCAATTCATTCGAGTTCAATAGACCCCGACAAAACGCGAGGATGCCATGATGTGTAATAAACGTCTCAGCAGTTGCACGCTCCGCATCTCCCGGTTCACGACCGAACGCAAGTAGATATGCGTGATCGACTTTTTTCGCAACGTTCTCACTACCCGTATTTTCAGCCAACCGTTCCCCGAGTGCAGATGCCATGTCCATTGTAAATTGATGATTCATCAGTGTTAATGCTTGCAGCGGCGTCGTCGTTGAAGCGCGGCGCGGCGCGGCCAATGCACAATCCGGACTGTCGAACTCCGTCATAAGATCAACTCGACCGGCGCGGACGTTCTGATGGTACACCGCCCTTCGATACGTTTCCGGGCCGTGCGTATCGAGTGGCGCATAGGTCGAGACGTTGTCCCGCATATATTGATACAGCCGAAATCCCGGTCCACCCATCGTAGTATCAAGTTTTCCAGCAATCGCCAGCACGGTGTCGCGTAACTCTTCCGCAGACAGACGGCGCGGCGCAAACCGCCATAGCAATCGGTTATCCGCGTCCGTCGCCGCAGCGTCATCGCGATATGTACCACGCTGGCGATACGTATTCGAAAGCATAAGCAGCTTGTGCATCCGCTTGACGCGCCATGCCTCACTACCATCGCCTGGAGAAACGAGTTCATGCGCAAGCCAATCCAGCAACTCCGGGTGGCTTGCTTTTCCGCCCATGAAACCGAAATCACTCGGATTCGGAACGATGCCCTGGCCGAAGTGGTAGTACCAAATCCGATTCATGAGCACGCGCGGGGTCAACGGATTTTCCGGTGACACGATCCACTCCGCGAGCGATGCCCGGCGATCTCGTTCCGGCGTTTCGTTGGACAGCGCGGAACCAATGATTCCACCGTCCAATGAACTGATCGCTGAGGGAACGACGATGTCGCCCTTGCGTTGCGGATCACCGCCGATGAAAACGTGGTAGTCGCCTTCCGGCTGAATGAGACGACCCACGCGAAGGCGGGTGAGGCCGGGCACTTCGCGTATGCGGCGGTCCAACTCCGCGATCTGCCCGCTAAGGTCATCACGCTCTTGCCGATCCTCGGTCGTCATCGCCCATGCGAGCAATCGCTTGCGGCGATGCGCATCATTGATCGGTTGACGCGAATACGAATCAGCGACCTGTGTCCACTTTTCGCCATCCGTCGATACTTCGATTCGATATTCGCACACCATCGGCGCTTCACCGTGGGTGGGGCTCAGCGCGCCTTCTCGGTCACTCGAAAAAAACACACGGCGAATCGACTCCGACTTCGCAAATTCGAATCGCAGTTCGGGTCCGGATGCAATCCAACGTTCACCAAGCTTTCCGTCAATCGTTAAGCCCGGAAGATACGCATCCCCGAAGTCTTCCGCGATCCGGCTTTGGCCCGATGCTTTACCGCCGTTGGCCGATGCGGCGACGTTGCGCGGTGTTTCGTCAGCAGTCCAAACTTCAAATTCATCAATCCGAAAATTCGTCCGCGCATTGGGGTCGTTATCCCGGCCTTCTGCACGTAAGCGGAGAAACTTGGCATTGATTGGTTGGAATACTTCTTCCGTCCCTTTCCGATCCACAGGCGGTCGATTCCAACGCGCATTGTGATCGGCGATGCTTTCTTCCGCACGCGCGACGATGGCGTCTTCCAATGCTTTTCGAGACTTAGCAACGTCGCCCCGCTCAGCACGTAACGGCCCCACCTGAGCCTCGAACGCCGCCCGCTGCTCGGCCGTCGCCACGGTTCGACTGTCGTGATGCACGCCCGCGAACGTCGTATACATGCCGTAGTAATCACGCTGCGATATAGGATCAAATTTATGGTCGTGACAACGCGCACATCCGACCGTAAGCCCCAGAAACGATTCACTCGTAGCACGAATCATTTCATCGATTCCGTTTGCGCGAATTTGAGCCGCCTGCACCGGGTCCTGATTCCCCACAATGTCATGCGGCCCCGCGACCAAAAACGTCATGCCGACTTCCACGCTCGGATCACCCGGCGCGATCGCATCACCGGCCAGATGCTCGCGCACCATCCGGTCAAACGGTTTATCGTCGTTGAAGGATCGAATAACGTAATCACGAAACGGCCACATATCGTCAACGATATGATTGACTTCATACCCTGTGCTCTCGCCAAATCGAACGACATCAAGCCAGTGCCGTCCCCACCGCTCACCATAACGCGGCGAGCCGAGCAACCCGTCAATCAACGCCTCAAATGCTGCATCACCCACGCTCTCCGGCGCACCCGCCTCGGATTCGCACGCATCGAGAAACGCCGTAACTTCTTCCAGCGTCGGCGGCAAGCCAGTTAGATCATACGTCGCGCGACGTATTAGCGTTCGAGGGGTCGCGGGAGGCGACGGCTCTAGTCCGCGTTCCGCAAGTTTCTCGTAGACGAAGCGGTCAACCGGATGCTCTCCCCACTCGCCCGCAACCGGGGGTTGAGCATCGGAAAGCGGCTGAAGCGACCACCAGTCATATCCCGCGCGCTTGTCGTTTGTCGCCGCAAACTCTTCGATCGACTTGGGCGCATCTTCGGCCAATGCCGGGGACAGTACACCAAGAAACGCCACTATCGCCAAAAACCTATTCACGCTATTCATGCAACTCCTGCACAAGGCCGTTCATCGCTTCAGTAATCTTGTCCGAGGCTTCAACTTCCAGAAAACTCGATCGCGCACGCCACGTTTCGTATCCGCCCAATGCGTGCTGATCAGGCGTCGGGAGATACCCGTAGTAACCATTCGCCAATTCGATCACAAAATTATCTGCGAATGGACTCGTATTCTTGAATTGAAGTCCAATCTCAACGAACACTTCACAGGGAATCGCGCCGATGGCCAGATCGCCGATACGCACTACTTGAATGGGAACCGTCACCGCGGTCGGGTACTCGCTCAAGAGTATTGTTTCCCGTGCATAAATCTCACGCAGCGCCCGCATATCAGGAGTCTCAACCGCCGCCACAATCTCTTGAGCGGATATTACTTCTTTCTCCGAAGGCAACCGCACGCCAAGTTCAATGTCGACCTGAGCAGCGTCGAGCGTTACACCGGATTCGAACGACACCGCGCTATACGCTTCATGCACGGCGCTCGCCACGTTTTCTGCTACCGAACGCATTTTCTCGTATGGCTGCGCGGGTTGTGCCGGACTCCTAAAATTGATGTTGTTGATATCGCCGCTCGTCCCGTTCGACATCATCGCGACGAACGGAGGGTCTTGACCCTCTGCGTTCAACAGCTCGCCGATACGTTCCGCGAACACGCCAAAATAATCGGCCGAAACCTGATTACCGGGAACGCCTCCAACGTAATGCAGCGAATAATTTGCAAGAAGGGCGATCGGTGCGCCATCGATATTTTCTACAGCGATAAACGAAACTTCGGGATCGGTCGGTCCCCACGGCTCAACCAAGTCGTCACTTGCACGCGGCGGATTCATCTTCGCCTGATCCGTATCAACCCCGAATGGATTTTGACCCACTCGCCCAGGTTTCATTTTCCAACGCCGATTAAACACTTCATCCTCCACCGACGCCGAATGCCAACCGATCTTGGCAGGTACGAGGTTGTTGTTTGCACGGACAACACCATCGGCAATCCGCTGCGTGAGAAATGCTTGATAGTCGGCATCCGGATCCGACTGAAACACGGGCGTCGAACATGGCGCTGAGTGCGTATGCGTCGCGGCCATCAGCATGTGATCAGCGGAAATTCCAGTGCGATCCGAAGCAATTCGCTTGGCAGCGTCGAAAATGTCCCTTGGAATCATGCAACTGTCGACGAGAACGATTGCGAGCTGCGACGTCCCATCATCTATCACGAGGCAGCGCGCATGTAACTCGTCATGCACATGCTCAATCGCACGGTCCCGCATGTGTCCTGCAACAGACAAACCCAGCGGCGGCGTCACATTACTCGTCGCCGCACCGGCGCGGAATACAGGTGCGTCCTGCGAATGCGCGGAGAATGCCCCGGCGACCAAGAACGTTAGCAGCGCAAGTCCGCGAAGTGCAGTTGGCACTGTCCAGTACCTCCATTCACCGTGTGCAGCAACCGAAATGCTCCATCTTGTATGATGGAATCACGTCGTCGACATTCATGCGTACCTAAGGAGTATAGATGATTTCGCTATTCCTAACACTCTTCACGCTCGCCGCTGACAGCGGCCCCGTCCAACCAGCAGAGTCGGTGAGTCGAATACACGTTCCGCCTGATGTGCGCGTTGAACTCATCGCGGCCGAGCCGGATATCGTCGATCCCGTTGCGGTTGCGTTTGATGAACGTGGGCGAATGTTCGTGGTGGAAAATCGCGGCTATCCGGAAGACGAATCGGGCGCGGGACAAATCGCTTTGCTCATGGACGAGGATGGAGACGGTGCGTACTCAAGGGTGTCGACGTTTTACAACAGACTGAATTTCCCCAACGGTGTAATGGCGTGGAACGGCGGCATCATCGTGACCGACGCGCCGCAAGTGTTGTTCCTGAACGATACGACTGGCGACGGCGTAGCGGATGTTCGCGAAGTATTGTTGGACGGTTTTTCGCTCGGGGGATCGACCCAGCTCCGCGTGAGTCATCCGACGTTGGGACTCGACAATTGGATTCACTTTTCCAACGGACTCAGTGGTGGCGAGATTCAGATCCCGCCAAACTCAGACCCGCTAAAGATGGGGTTGTACGATCTTCGGTATAACCCGTTTTCGGGAGAACTGGAAACCGTCGGCGGTCGTGCACAGTTCGGCCTGACATTCGACGATTTCGGCCATAAATTTGTCTGTAGCAATCGCAATCACATCCAACACGTGGTGATGTCTCCCCACGATTTGGCGCGCAATTCCGCGATGACCTTCAGCAAGACCGTACGTGATGTCCCTGACCACGGTGCGGCATCAGACGTGTTTCCGCTTACCGGCGCGCCCACGACAGCCTACGCACACGCAGGCACATTTACCGCCGCGTGCGGACTCGTAATCTACCGGGGCACAGCGCTGCCGACGAAATATCAAGGAAACGCATTCGTTTGCGAACCGACCGGAAACCTCGTTCACCGAGACATGCTTACACCGTCGGGTGCAACGTTCACCGCGAAGCGTGGCCGCGATGGGATCGAATTCCTAGCCTCTGAAGACGACTGGTTTCGCCCAGTCTATTTGACGAACGGGCCCGGTGGCGCGTTGTACCTCTGCGACATGTACCGTGGCACCATCGAACATCCCACGTACTTGCCAGGAGAAGTCGCCGCCATCACCGATTTCAGTTTAGGTCGAGAACGCGGACGAATCTATCGCATTACCGGTGAGAGCCGTGAATTAGATTCTATCGCCGCAACCATTGATACCGATGCACTGATAAATGATCTCTCGAACGACGATGCGTGGCACCGGGAAACCGCCCACCGAATCATTTTGGAATCGCGCAACACAGCTTCGGCACCTATGCTACGAAATCTCTTGGAATCGGACAGCCCGACAAAAGCGCGCGTTCACGCCTTGAGCCTTCTGAACGGGCTGGATTCGCTTAAGGAGAGTGACCTGATCGTCGCGATGACCGATAGCGATAGCGCGCTTCGCGAACAAGGCACCCGCCTCGCGCGTCTCTCACCCAAACCTACCGATGATCTCGCCGCAGCCTTGCAAGCCTTATCCGCCGACACGGACGCACACGTTCGTTTCGAGGCGGCCCTCGCGATCGGTGATTCGCCCTCGCCGGATGCGGTCGATCACTTGGTCGATATCCTCGTCGCTGCGCCAAACGACGAATGGACCCGTGCCGCAGTGCTTAGCGGAGTACATGATTCACTGGACCATTTCGCAGAACGGTATCTCGACACAATTCCCGTATCCGATTCGGACCACGGCACAGCCCGCGCGATCGGTTCGATGATCGCACGCGCACAAGCGGTCGAAAAGGTCGCCGATTTCACCTCTCGTGCTCTAGCGCTCGGCGATACGGTCGCACCCCGCTGGAGAATGGATCTCTTGAACGGCGTTTTCCTCGGCGCACGCCGAAGCGGTAAAACCGTTGCGTCATCGACAGACCAACTGCGGTCAAGTCAATCCCCCGAGACACAACAACAGCTAGACGCACTCGTGACTGAAGCACTCACTCGGACCATGGACCTGAATCAGTTGAACGACAACAGGCTAGCCGCCATTGAATTCCTTGGTTCGGCCCCATTCGATACAGCGTCTCCTGCACTTACCAAATTATTAACACCTTCAACGCCAGCCGCTCTACAAGTCCAAGCGATTCGGTCACTCTTTCAAAGTCGCCATGAACGCGCCGCACCCTACGTATTGGCGGATGCAAACTGGAATGCATTCACCGGCCAAGCGCGCGACGCAGCACTAACGGGATTGCTGTCCGCACCCGCTAGCGCCAGTCACCTGATCGCCGCACTGGAATCCGGGACAGTTCCCGCATGGTCAATTCCAGCACAATATCGAAGCCGACTTCTTCGACACGCAGACGCGGAATTGCAAACGCGCGCGAAAGCGATCTTCAGCGAAGTCCCGCAAGAAGATCGCATGAAGGTGTATGAGGTCTATCGCGAAGTACTCAAATTGGCAGGCGATTCAAAAGCCGGTCGTTCCGTATTCGAGAACACCTGCGCAAGCTGTCATCGTTTCGGCGACATGGGGCATGAAGTCGGCCCGGACCTCACCGGAATTGGCAGCCAATCCAGCGATTCAATCCTCCTCCACGTCCTCGTCCCCAACTGGCTGAAACTCCCGGGATACGAGAGCTACCAAGTCGAAACTGATGCCCTAGAAGAATTCGTCGGCATCATCGTCGCCGAATCCGAGGCCAACATCACCCTCCGCGCAGCCTATGGCGTCGAAAACACCATCCCCCGCGAGTCCATTACCGCCATGAGACTGATGGCCCTATCCATGATGCCCGGCGAACTCGAACAAACCATGACCCGCCAAGAACTGCGAGACCTCATCGCATTCCTAAAGCGAGAGCCCGCCGTCTAGCTGAAATTGCGATTCGACCGAGATCCTGATATAAACATACGCATAATTAACTTAAACGTATGTTTAACATATCGATGATTTCTCAACGCCAACAGCTCCTAAATGCCGCCTCATACGCCTTCGCTCGCCAAGGCTACTCCGGTGCCTCAGTACGCGCCATCGCCCTATCAGCCAATATCAACGGGGCAATGGTCTCCTACTACTTCGGCTCCAAGGAGGGCCTCTTCTGCTCAGTCCTGGAAGACCGCGATGAAGCCATCCGAGAACGAATAGCCTGGGCAGAGAAGTCAGCAGGCCCCGGCCAAGCCGTAGCCGAATTTCGCACCCGGGCCTATCTCAACTGCGTCCTCGTGGATTTCCCCTACTTCCTCCACATCGTCTTGGGCCACGCCATTCTTGCGGGAGACGACTTTCCAAACGCTGAATGTCGACAACTGATAACCAAACACGCCGCATTCCTCACCCCCGACCAGATCGAGCGTCTAGCCACCGAACTCATCACCGGACCAGCCCCCCTAATGGACCGCCCCGAGTCCGACCGACAAGCCCTCGCAGACAAACTGAGCCCAACCCCCAAGCCCCGCCGCAAACCGACCAAGGTTCGCAATCCTCACCCCAAGCCCCCGACCGCCGAACCTAACCCAGAACCCGAGTTTCAGCCACCCAACAATCCAAGCGACGATTTCCTCGATGGCTTTCTCGATTGAGCCCAGGCGCTGTCGCACGTCGCTGGAAAATCTGGTTGAAAGCAATTCACATTGAGGTGTAGAACCGCACCATGATCTTGAGTTCTACAACACCCATTTGGAAATGGGCGCTACGTAGCTCCCAATTCCAATTGGGAGTTTGGGCTTGATTTACAACCTAGTGAATGTAATCCAGGCATCGCGACACTAAAATGATCTAGTCCAGTCCATTCGATACACTTAGCGTTTCGGATCGGCAAATACTCTTAAGGAACCACTTATGCCACCTATTTCTGGACCAGCGGATGGACCGGTCGCCGTTACGGGCGCTTCGGGTTATATCGGATCACATGTTGTTAAGAATCTGATTGAAGCGGGATACACGGTTCGCGGTACGGTCCGTGACGCGAGTCGGGGGGATAAGACGTCGTATGTCCTCGCGATGAACGACGTGGGACCGGGCAGTGTCGAAATTTTTGAAGGTGATCTGCTCAAAGCACACGAAGGCGTATTCGACGAAGCCTTTGCGGGATGTGCGGCAGTGTTTCATGTCGCCGCGGATATTGGGAGCGATCCGTCATATGGAAAGCGCACGCCGCAGCACACCTTCGATATGTGTATGACCGCGACCAAAGGCGTATTGGATTCGGTAGCGCGCGCGGGGACGGTGAAGCGAGTCGTGTATACCTCGTCGACGGCTGCGATCATGGGGCTCGGCGAAGGCGGAAAAGATCTCAGCGGATATGAATATCAAGACGACGACTGGGCGGGTTCCGGACCGTATGAGACGATTGAGGATCGGTGGACCGTCACCAGTCCAAAGTCGGGCAAGGTGCACAAGCTGTGGACGTTGGAACGACAAGCCTATGCGATGGGAAAAGTGGAAGCGGAACAGTATGCGTATTCGTTCGCGGACAAGCATGACTTCGATGTCGTGTCGATCAATCCATGTCACGTGCTTGGCCCGCTTATTGGGAAACCCCACAACGCGACATGGCAGAAACGTATCGGACAAATGTTGGCGGGGGAAAACGGTCATGATGGCCGACCAGAGATGTTGTGGAACATTATCGATGTGCGGGACATCGCGGACGCGCAACGGCTCGCGGCCACCAGCACCGTTGCACAGAATCGATCCCGTTACATGCTCACCGCGACCGACGAGTCTGGCGAGCTCACGGTGCAGGAACTCATCGACACATTGCAGGGAATTTACCCGGACATCGATGTGGCGGGAAATTACGAACCGCCGACGACGCCCGATCAGCCACACGCAAAATGCACGAAAGCGATCAATGAGTTGGGACTGAAAACCCACACCGTCCGCGAGACATTGAAAGATACCGGAGACTCGCTTATCGCACTCGGCATCATCGAACCGGCCACCAAGAGCGCCTAGTCCCGAAGAACAACGGAGAATGACTCAATGTCCAATATGAACACGCAAATCCTCATTACCGAATTACCGAAGGACAAACTTTCGGAATCGCATTTCGCTGCGCGCGAAGTTGCCATCCCCAAGCCAAGCGATGGCGAAGTCCTCGTGAAGACGCGCTATCTTTCACTCGACGCCGCGAACCGTGCTTGGATGCAAGGCGCGACATACAAGGCGGCGCTAGAGTCTGGAGAAGTCATGCAAGGCGGCACGCTCAGCGAAGTGGTCGAGTCGAAGCATGCCGATTTCTCAACCGGCGATATCGTGGAAAGTTCGAGCGGATGGCAGCAGTATGCAGTCCACAAACCCAACGAATTAGGAAAAATCGCTGTCCGCGGAACACTACCCAATCACCTCTCCGTATTCGGCGTATCGGGTTTAACCGCGTACTTCGGATTACTGAAGTGCGGACGACCGGTCGAAGGTGAAACGCTCGTCGTCTCAGCGGCAGCCGGTGCTGCGGGCAACTTCGTCGGTCAGATTGGAAAGATTAAAGGGTGCCGCGTCGTGGGCATTGCCGGGTCCGACGAAAAATGTGCGTGGTTGACCGGTGAACTCGGTTTCGACGCTGCGATCAATTACAAGACCACCAACGTCGCGAAGGGATTGGCCGAACATTGCCCTAATGGCATCGACGTGTATTTCGACAACGTCGGCGGAGACATCCTTGAGGCCGTCTTATTTCAGATGAATTTGAACGGTCGCATCGCGTGCTGCGGCGCAGTGTCGCAATACGATACCGGCACGCCACAACCAGGACCGCGCGGCGTACCCGGACTCATCGTCGTGAAACGCCTCACACTCCAAGGCTTTATCGTTAGCGATTACTACGCCGAACGCCAACAGGCGACCGATGAAATGGCGCAATGGCTTTCCGAAGGCAAATTGAAAGTCACCGAAGATATCATCGAGGGAATCGAAAACGCGCCGAACGCGCTCATCGGCCTACTGAATGGCGAGAACACTGGGAAACGCATGATTCACGTGTCGTAACGATCACGTACTCGTACCCTCGCACGCTTCAAGTTGTGGATATAGGCGTTCGGAAAAATGGGGACTGTCCCAAGAGTAGTGAGGCACGAACGTAACGCGTGGACTGTCCCCGTTTTTCCCCAAGAGCAGTGAGGCACGAACGCAACGCGTGGACTGTCCCCGTTTTTCCCCAAGAGCAGTGAGGCACGAACGCAACGCGTGGACTGTCCCCGTTTTTCCCCAAGAGTAGTGAGGCACGAACGCAACGCATGGACTGTCCCCGTTTTTCCTAGCGCAGGGTCATCCTTCTTCGCTCGATTCGATTACGATTAGCAATTCGCCGTGCGAGACCTGATCACCTTGTTGTACGTGGATCGTCGTAACCGTGCCGCCTTCGGGTGCCGTGATTTGATATTCCATCTTCATGCCTTCGAGCACTAGCAACAGTTGCCCCTTTTCGACAGTATCCCCGACCGCGACATGCGTGGCCAAAACATTGCCCGTCATCGGAGCGACCAGGCCGCCGGTCACACCCTCGGTGTCGCCTTCCGGAAACCGAGGCAACTCGACGAGCTCAACATCGCCGTTCACCCCGTGGACCAACCAATGGTCGCCGTGCGACGTAACCGCAGTCGTACTGCGTCGTCCATTGACAACGAGTTCAACCTCGTCCCGCATCCACCGGTGCAATTCGACCTCGTACGAATTCTCGCCAACGACAACATCGAACCCACCGCCACGTTGAATCCGGTAATTCACGGCAATCTCTTTCTCCCCGTGTCGGAACTGAATCGTTTCCGGTGGCATCTTCGTATTGCGCCACCCGGAGGGCAGCGTCTTCAACACTTTCGCATCGTCACGACGACGCCCTTGTGCCACCATCGCAACTGCAATACCGGACTCGGCGAGTTCCTCGTCGGAGATGGAACGCTGACTTTCCGGCCCGATGCGATCGATAAAATCCGTAGTGGTGTCGCCGCTGAGAAACGCGGGTTCCCGAAGCGTACTCACAAGAAAATCGCGGTTGGTCGTGATGCCTTGGACCCGCGTCGACTCCAACACGCGGGCAAGACGCAGTGCCGCTTCGCGACGTGTGGGGGCGTGCACGATCACCTTGGCCACCATCGGGTCAAACTCGATACCAATCACGCTGCCCGACTCCACGCCTGAATCAAAACGCGCTTCAGCAGAATTCGATGGCTCCCACACCACCACGGTTCCCGGTGCGGGCAAGAAATTGTTGCTCGGATCCTCGGCGTACACGCGCGCTTCAATCGCGTGTCCTGAAATTTGTAGGGCATCCTGACCGTATCCGAGCGCTTCACCCTGCGCGACACGCAACTGTTCGCGCACCAAATCGAGTCCGGTAATTTCCTCGGTAACGGGATGTTCGACTTGTAATCGCGTATTCACTTCAAGGAACCAGAAGTTGTCACCGTCCAATAGAAACTCGACGGTCCCCGCAGAGGAATATCCGACGGCCTTGGCAGCAGCAATCGCGGCAGCCCCCATCTTCTCGCGAATCTCCGGCGTCACTGCGGAAGAAGGCGCTTCTTCAATAATTTTTTGGTGCCGCCGCTGAATCGAACACTCCCGTTCAAAACAATGCACCACATTCCCGTGGCTATCGCCCAGGATCTGAATTTCAACATGGCGACACGAGGCCAACCATCGCTCAAGGTAGATGGTGTCGTCTCCGAAAGACGCCGCCGCTTCGCGCCGTGCTCCGTCCACCGCACCTTGCAAACTATCTTCAGACGCAACGACGCGCATTCCTTTACCGCCACCGCCAGCCGACGCTTTGACCAGTATCGGATAACCCACTTTTTTCGCGGCAGCCTTGATGTCTTCTCCCGCATTAATCTCCGCTGCGGGCAACATCGGCACGCCGGACTCTTCCATGAGTTTTCGCGCAGAGAGTTTATCGCCCATGAGCGAAATCGCCTCGGACGACGGACCAACCCAAATAAGCCCGGCATCTTGAACCGCTTTGGCAAACGCCGCGTTCTCCGCTAAAAATCCATAGCCCGGGTGCACCGCATTCGCGCCGGATTTGGCGCAAGCATCAAGAACCTTCGCAACATCAAGGTAGGTTTCGCTAGATGTCCGTCCATTTAACGGAACGGCCTGATCCGCTTCACTTACGAAAGGCGCGTCCGCATCGCCATCCGCATAAATTGCGACCGTACCAACGCCCATCGCATGAGCGCCACGAATAATTCTTCGGGCGATTTCGCCGCGGTTCGCGATCAAGAGCCGCGTAATTGTCTTGTCCACCATTACATCCGCCATGTGCCGTACCCTTTAGCTCCTTCGACTTTTTGATTGTGACAAACGGAAAGCACTGTCGCGATGACCGTGCGTGTATCACGCGGATCGATCATGCCATCGTCCGATACTCTCGATGTGGCATACAACCCTTTCGAGCGTTCTTCGGCATAATGTTCGACCATCGCCGCGCGCATCGCATCCGCATCTTCATCGAATTCAATTCCACGACGTTGAGCCGCCGCGCGACCAACAATCGACATGACGCCCGCCATTTGTTTGGGGCCCATCACCGCGATCTTGGTCGCGGGCCAGGTAAAGGTAAATCGCGGACCGAACGCACGACCGCTCATGCCATAGTTTCCAGCGCCGTATGACGCACCAACAATGATGGAGATGTGCGGCACCGTTGAATTCGACACGGCATTAATCATCTTGGAGCCGTTTTTCGTGATACCACCTTGTTCGAATTCCGTACCGACGATGTATCCCGTAATGTTGTGTAGAAACAACAACGGCACATCGATCTGGTTACAAAGTTGAATGAACTGTGCGGCTTTCTCGGCTGATTCGGAAAACAACGCTCCGTTATTACCCAAAATACCGATGGGATAACCATCAATCGACGCCCAACCGCAAACCAACGTAGGCCCATACAACGGCTTAAATTCTTCAAACCGTGACCCATCTACAACACGGTTTATCACTTCACGTATATCGAACGGCGTCCGTAGATCTTTGTGTACCAGCCCCAGGAGTTCTTCCGGGTCGTGAATGGGTTCGTCGCTAGGCATCGTCGGACCAGGACCGTGTTTTCGCCAATTCAAATGGCCGACCAATTCGCGGCACATCCGAATACCGTCAAGTTCATTCTCTGCCAGGTAATCGCCGAGACCGGAAACCTGCGTGTGCATTTCCGCGCCGCCTAAACTCTCGTGATCCGCGTCTTCTCCTGTGGCCATCTTCACCAACGGCGGTCCACCCAAATACACCCGCGACTGCTTACGAATAAAAATGTTGTAGTCGCTCATGCCCGGTTGATACGCGCCACCAGCAGTCGACGATCCAAACACAACCGAAATCGTCGGGATACGCATCTTCGAGAGCTCGGTGATTTCATAAAAGAGTCGGCCTGATTCGGCGAAGTGATTCACTTCACGCTTCGTTGCCGCGTCGGGATCGCCATCCGTCTCGCCACGCAGATCGGCCCCTGCCGATTCGACGAACTGCACGTACGGGATACGGTTCTCGCGGGAGATTTCGAGGCCGCGCATCAATTTCTTGGCGTTAAACGGATTAAACGCGCCGGCCCTCACGGATGGATCGTGCCCCAGAATCAGACATTCGACGTCATTAATGACACCAAGACCGACGATGAACCCCGATCCCACATTGTAGTTCGATTTCCACGCAGCGAGCGGGCTTACTTCGAGAAATGGCGAGTCACGATCCAACACATGACTGATGCGCTCGCGTATCGGAAGCTTTTCACGGGATCGCAGCCGCTTAACAGCCTCCGCCCCCCCACCTTCGGCCACTTCATCGAGCAATTTGTCGATGGTATCCAGCATCTCCAACATGTCCGAACGGTTTTGTTGGTAGCCTTCCGAACGAGTGTCAACTTTTGTGCCTAGCACTGGCATTGCAATTCGCCTCCTAGCGCGATTTGAATCATGGTCATGCGGTGTTCCGATTATGAATCGAGCAACGACTTCGGTACTTGGACCGGGTAGTCTAGCAGCATTTGTGCATACGCTTTACCCTGCGGATCATGACGCAAACTCGCCATACCGCCGCCGCCCAGTACATCGTGTAACAAAAAATTAACGCCATGAATGCCGGGCAAGTCCCAACGTTCAACGCCGCCTTCAAGATAGTGCGCGAAGTACTCAGCGACGACTTCGTTCGTGATTTGCGCACGAACAATCGGATAGAACTCTGGTTTGCGCGCGATGATCCCAATGTTTGCATGGTTACCCTTATCACCACTACGCCCGTGCGCAATTTTGATGAGCGGGACTTCAGTCAAATCACCGGCAGATTCGTCGTTTGCGATCGTTGGACGAACGATGGCGTTGTCATCAATCGGCGCACCATCCGCAAACGGTACTTCCCAACTCTCGCCCTTGAAATGGACCATCGGCGATAGACTCTCTTTATTCACGACGCACGAGAACAATCGGACAATAGGCGAAGGCGTAGCACGACCACCGCCACCACCAGTGGTACCCGGCGACATCGAAGTACCTGTCGAAGTCATTTCGCGCAACAGTAGCTTGAGCGCGTCCATACTCGGATGCTTCGCTCCGAGGCGGGCCCACACTTCCCTCGAATGCTTCATGCGCGCATTTGGACCGTACTCCGATTCAGAACCAACATAGTCCGCGTGCACCTCTGTGAAATCCGGTGCGCCCATTTCCTTGAGCATCTGCCGAGACCGCTTGAGCACGGACTCGACAGTCTTACGCGCTTTACCATCAGCGTCGATTCCGCGAATGGTCACACCGACGATGATGCGAAATCCATCGAAATAGGTGGCGGAAACTTTCGCAGTGTCTGTCGGCTTAGATCCCTTTGCGCCATCAACCTTGACCTTCTGATCGCCGACCTCTGTTATTTCGACTTCAGAAAAATCGCACACGACGTCGGGGAGAATGTAGGCTTGCGGATCGCCTATCTCATAGACCATCTGTTCCGCTACACCGCCAGGGCAAACGATCCCGCCAGTGCCTTCTGGTTTTCCTACGACAAAACTGCCGTCGTCGTTCACCTCGACAATGGGGTATCCAATATTCGCCCAATCATCCGCGAGGTCCCAGTCCGTGAAAAGTCCACCGGTCGCTTGTGCGCCGCATTCGATAATGTGACCGGCCAAACTCCCGCCGGAAAGTTTGTCATAGTCATCCGTCTTCCAGCCGAATTCATGAATGCATGGACCCAGCGTCACAGCACTGTCCACTGCGCGACCGGTCACAACAATGTCCGCGCCTTTCGCCAACGCAGCGGCAACCGGAAACGCACCAAGATAGGCGTTCATACTCATGAATGCATCCGGCATTGACGTGCCCGTAAACATTTCTTTCGTGTCTGCGGCGCGCAGTTCATCAACACGAGGCATAAGATCATCGCCGGTCACCACAGCGACACTGAGATTGAGACCTAATTCCTTGATGAGCGCTTCCAGTGCGCGGCCGCAAGACTCGGGATTGACGCCTCCGCCGTTCGAAACCACCTTGACCCCTTGCGCGGCGATTTCGGGCAAAGCATCTTTCATGACCTTAGACACAAAATCATGGGCGTAACCAAACTCAGGGTTCTTCGCATGCTGCCGCGCCATGATCGACATGGTGATCTCGGCCAAGTAGTCGAACACTAAGTAGTCCATTTCCTTCGACGCGAGCAACTGCGGCGTCGACATATTCGAGTCGCCCCAGAATCCGGAGGCGCAACCGATCTTAATTGTCTTCATCGTAATGTCCTTACGTGTTGAGGGATCGCGCGAGTCACTAGGCTTTCGCGACGACGGTATCAGGAATTCTGTTACACAGGATGTCGACCGCTTCGTTCACCATTTCTTCGACGACTTTTGCAGCCGGTTTAATTTCGTCAATGAGTCCGGAAATTTGACCGGAGAACGGACCGACGAATTCATATTTTTTCGCTTTATGAAAACTACCAATCACAGCGGAAGCAAGGAGACCTTGCTGACCGAACGGCAACATTTCGAGGCCGGATTTTTCCCAGAGGTCGTGAACGCTGCTATAGATCGTGCGCGATGTCTTACCGGTGTAGAGGTGTGAGCGGCGTGTGTCTTCATCGTTCGCGTTGACGATGAACTGTCCTTGCTCGTCCACCAGACCGCTTTCTTTCGTGGCCAGGAATCGCGTTCCGACCCACACACCTGCACACCCCATGGCCAAGCAAGCCGCCAGCGCACGTCCATCACCGATGCCACCCGCAGCGAGCAACGGCGTTCGACCGCATGCGTCGAGTGCTTGGGGCAACAACGCCATCGTGCCAATGCGTCCGGTATGGCCGCCCGCTTCGTGGCCTTGGGCGACCACAAAGTCGGCTCCGGATTCCGCGACACGGCGCGCGTTCTTGGTATTACCGGTGAGCCCGAGGACTTTGACGCCGTTCGCATGGGCCTCTTCGACCATGAACCCGGGATTGCCCAGCCCCGCACAGAACAGCGGCACCTTTTCTTCCAAAACAATTTTTATGGAAGCGTGTGGCCGTGTGGTGGTCGACCCACCTTTGATTTCGATGTCAAGATCGGGGAGCTTGTGCTCTTCCTTTACCTGAAGAAACCACCGGTAATGACTTTCTGGCAGCCGCTCTTTGAGTATTTCTGCGATGGGGATGTCTTTGACGTCTTCGGGTTTAACATCCCCGTGCTCGACTTGTGCAGCGGGCAATAAGATATCCACGCCGAAAGGCTTGTCCGTCTGCTTTTTGACCTCACGAATCGCTTCCTGCATTTGGTCGACGGTATACCCAGCTGCACCGAGTACACCCAGTCCACCCGCCTCAGAAACTGCCACGACGAGATCGACGGTCGCTCCTGTCGCTTCGCCGATTAAGCTCGGGCCCATGCCCGCGCTAACAATCGGATAATCGATACCCATGATATCGCAAAACTTCGTACGCAATGTCGGTTTACTCAACAGTCACTCTCCCATTCCCAACGAGCATGAGAACATTTCGTAGCCTGATAGGTTTAAAGTAGTAACGATGCATCTACACGAATGGCATCCAGATCGGCCACCAGCGTTTCAGCGATATAGTTCTTGGTCGGAGCGCGATCCCGTTTCTTCGACACGCCATACGACGGATTCGGCAAAACGGAAAGTTCTTCCGCCTTTTGAAAGGCCACTTCCCGTACCTTGTCCGGCTCGGCCACTTCATCCAAGAATCCAGCCTCAATCGCCTCTTCTGGCGTGTACATTTTCGATTGAAACGCGGCTTCTTGATACTTGCTCGGATTCACGCGGAATCGCGGCAACTCGATAGCAAAAATCGGCAACACCAAACCCGCCTTGATCTCGTTAAGGCCGTGTTTGAACGGGCCTTTCGCGCCGACACGCCAGTCCAGTCCGCAATTGAAGATGGCACCCATCGCGATGGCGTGGCCGGTAACCGCGGCGACGATGGGGCGAGGGAAATCCATCGCTTGCAGCGCGACATTGACACCACCAAGGGTCATCTTTCGCCCTGCATCCGGGTCGTTGGATCCAATAACGTTCAGATCGAAACCGCCGGAGAAAATGCCGTCACGGCCTTCGATAACGACCGCGCCTTCTTTCTTATCAATTTCATCCAACGCCGCACTCAACGCCGATGTCATGGGCACGCCAAAAACATTCGCCTTCCCATCGTCGATTGTAATGATTGAAATCTTGCCTTCCTTACGAAGGCTTATGGGTGAATCCGCCACAGTACATTCTCCTAATGAAGTTTAGATTCCCGCGTAGTCGTCATCATTATCAGTTGCGCGACACTACTCAAGACCAAGCGCGCCAACAGCACCCGACGCGATCAGTTCTTCCGTAGCCTCGATGTCGTATCCTAAATCCGCGAGTATTTCGCGGCTGTGTTCACCCAGTTCAGGAGCGGCCGTCGTTTCACGCTTAGGCACATCCCTGAGCGTTATGGGGCTGTCCACCGTCTTGAGACGGCCCCACTTCGGGTGGTCGTACTCCAACACTGCATCGTTCGCATGAAGTTGCGGGTCATCCGCAACGTCCGCATAGTCCTTCGGTAATAGCGCAAATGGAATGTCGTAGCGATCGAGGCGCGCACACCATTCGGCGGCATCGTGCTCGGCAAAACGCCGGTCGAGAATGGAAATCCATTCCTGCATGTGTTGTCGCCGTTCGGCCAATTCACGAAATCGACGGTCATCTGTGAATTCTTCAAGACCCATCGCCTGGCAAAAACGAGTCCAATCCCGATCAATATTCACGACGGTCAAACGGATGAGACGTTTATCGGAAAGGCGGTAATGCAACGAAGCAAAATTATAGGCCTGTTCGTGCGGACGCTTTTCGAGAAAGTTCGCGCCGCAATATTGGGCTTGCATCATGCACGCATTCGCCCAGACGCCGTTGGCGATGAGCGACGTACTGATGTCAGTGCCCTCACCCGTCCGCTCGCGATGCAACAACGCCGTCATAATCGCCGCATAAAGCGCCATCCCCGTCGGTTGATCGCCGATACCGGGCGGAAGAATCGATAGCCAGCCATCGTGAGGAAATACATGCGTTTCGATGCCGGACCGCGCGAAATAACAAACCGTGTCATAGCCCGGACGGTGTGAATCAGGACCATCGGCCCCGAATCCGGAAGCGTGTGCATAGATAAGTTTCGGATTTACGCTGGATAGCGCATCATACGTGAGTCCCAACTTTTCGATAGCGGCCTTGCGGTAGTTCGAAATAAATACGTCGGCCGACTCGATGAGTTGGTGAAGTACCGCCATCCCTTCCGGGTGTTTCAGGTCGATCACGATACCCCGTTTGTTACGGTTGACCTGAATGTAGCAAAACGGGATTTCAGTTTCGGGCATGCCGGGAATAAGGTGCAGACGGCGAAGACCATCCCCCTCCGGCGCCTCTACTTTAATGACATCCGCGCCGAAATCAGCGAGCACTGTTGCAGCAGAAGGCGCCATGATGAGCGACGCGACTTCGACGACGCGAATATCGGACAACAAATACGCCGGGTTATCTATCGATGATCCCATTGAACCCACCACCTGCACCAGGAAGTCGCCATCGTGCAAAACGCACGTAATTTCGCGTCCTGCACCGGAACCGCGAAACCGCTAAATGTATTCGATCTACCTCACCCAATCAACTTCACGGCTCGGCTAGCAGCGCGGGGTAAGTTCGTGTCACTCGCAGAAAACACTTAGACGGAGGAGAGGTTATTCCGTCGAAATGTCCGGATTTTTCAGTGTCTCTTGGTCGGGATTCGAGGAATCCATGAGGCCGAACATCATGGTGGCTTCGCAAGCGATCACGCCATCGACACGGGCAATTGCATGTACTTTGCACGCATTGCGGCGAAGGTGGATCATTTCGGCTTCGACTTCGAGTTGGTCACCCGGAACGACGGTCCGACGGAACTTAGCACGGTCGATGCCCAAGAAGATGGCGACCTTGCCCGGGTCGCGCGCTTCACCATCGTCGCTGAAAATAAGGACCGAGCTGACCTGGGCCATGGTCTCGATGATCAACACGCCGGGCATCACCGGCATCGTGGGCCAGTGGCCTTGGAAGTAGGGCTCGTTGACCGTCACGTTCTTATAACCGAGGACCCGTTCGAACGGCGTAAAGGACACAATTCGGTCGACCAACAAAAACGGGAAACGGTGTGGAAGCACCTTCATAATCATGTTTACGTCGAGTGCGCTGGGCTGACGACGCATGGCCGACCGAGTACCGTTGTTTCTGGGTTTCGTGTGGCCGTTCTGAAGCTGCCGCTTGATCTGGCGTGAAAAATGAACGTGCATCGCATGGCCGGACTTGACGCCGATGACGTGCCCTTTAACTGGCTTTCCGAGCAGGTACATATCGCCGAGAAGATCGAGCAATTTATGGCGCACGAACTCATCGGGAAACCGGAGGTCTTCGTTGAGAATGGCTTCGTCGCCAATTACGACGGCGTTCTCAAGACTGCCGCCTTTGATGAGGCCTTGCTCTTGCAATGTTTTCACTTCGCGCAAAAAACAGAACGTGCGCGCGGGCGCGATTTCGTTTTCGAATGTCTCCGGAGTGATCGTGTAAGAAGCGTATTGTGTGCCGACCGCCATGTGATCATAGGCAATCGTCATCGTAAGCCGTAGTTCATCTGCGGGCAAAACACTTAGCGTTACATCATCGGCCTTGTAATAAACCGGCTGACTTATCTTGATGTATTCGCGTTCGGCATCCTGTTCGACGATGCCCGCTTCTTTTAACGTATCAAGAAAAGGCAACGAGCTACCGTCACCAACGGGCGTTTCATTCGCGTCGACTTCGATGTCCAAATTGTCGATTGCGAGACCTGCGAGCGCCGCAAGGACGTGTTCGACGGTATGTACTTTTACGCCGTTGACACCGATGGTAGTCCCACGGGAGACATCGACAACATTGTCGATCTCAGCTTGAATTGCAGGGTTATCCGGCAGGTCTTTACGAAAGAACGTAATACCCGTATTCGCTGCAGCCGGTTTGAACGTCATGGTCGTCAGATTGCCGGTGTGCAATCCAATGCCGGAGAAAGAGCCCTCACGGGCAATTGTATGTTGTTTTTCCATGGGGTTATTCGTCACCCTCAGGTTCAGATACACGCTTTTCGAGCGCGCGGAGTCGTTTGAGCGCATCAGGAAGTTGGCGAAGGGCCGCGTGCATGCGTTTGCTGCGTCCGAGTTCGACGGCCGGATAGCCGAATACGACCTCGCCCGGCTTCAATGACCGGGTCACGCCGCTGTACCCTCCAATCATCGCGCCAGTGCCAATCTCTATATGGCCAACAACGCCCGCCCCAGCCCCGACTACCACGTAGTCAGCAATGACGGTACTGCCCGCGATTCCTGCATTTCCACAAATGATACAGTGATTTCCTATCTCACAATTGTGTCCAATCTGGACAAAGTTGTCAACTTTTGTGCCGGATCCGATGACCGTCTCGCCGAACGTAGCCCTATCAATGGCCGAATTGGCTCCAATTTCGACGCGATCCCCAATACGGACCGTACCGGTTTGCGGAATCTTCTCGTGTCGCCCGTCAACTTGGTTAAATCCAAAGCCATCGGCCCCGATGACCGCGCCCGGGTGGATAATGCAATCCGTGCCAATGGTAGTACGTTCGCGAATGGTTACATTTGGATAAACGAGGGCATTGTCGCCAATCCGGGAATCATCACCGACAAATACGCCTGCATGGATAACACTTCCTGACCCGATTTCAACACGCGGGCCAATAACCGCGTGCGGGCCAATTGAGGTGTCTGCACCGATACGCGTGGAAGCATCCACGATCGCCGTCGGATGAATGCCGTCGTTCGTACTCAGCGGTTCGGTGTCGTCCAGTTTGAGCACCGCCTGCATCGCGGCATAGGGATCGTCCACCTGGATGATGGGCCTGTTCGACGAGGTGATATCCGGTGTCACCAGAACTGCGGACGCCTGCGTGCTCTCAAGAAATTGATTGTATCGGCGGTCCGAGAGAAATGTTAGTTCTCCCTCCCGCGCCTGACGAATGCTGTTGATGCCAGTGATACGCACGGCACCATCGCCGACGAGGCTGCCGCCCACGAGATGCGCTATTTCAGAAGTGGAAGTGTCCACGTAATGGAAATGGCTTAGCCATCACCGAACCAAAGAACTAGCGGCCGCCGTTTAGTTTACTAATGACTTGCGGTGTAATGTCGATCGTCGCGCTGAAGTAAAGCACGGCACCTCCGCTACGCGGATTGGGGTCGCCCTCAAAAATCAGGTGATAGTTGCCTTCATTACCAATCGCCTGCACGGCGGCATCAACATCTTCCATCATGGTCGCGAAAAATTTGTTGGCCTGAACATTGATTTCATTTTGAAGTTTCGTGAACGCATTCTGATAGTCCAACGTGTCTTCTTGAATCTTAAGCGCGGCAGCTTCCTTATCCGCCTGTTCCATCGTCTTGTCGGCCTTAAGTTTTTCGGTCGCTGCGGTTATCGCGTCGGACTGACGGTCAACGACCGCTTGTTTGGCCTCACGTTCTTTCTCGAGAGTGGCCCAAGCTGATTTCTGTTTGTTGTATTCATCGAATGCCTTTTTCCGGTTCACGACGGCGATCCGGTAGGCCTCGGGGCGAATCGGCGCTGCGGCAGCAGCACCACCACGTTTGCCCGGCCCGGCATTGGCGACATCTAATTTCCAGGAAAAGCCAGTCACTGTCACGACAAGGATGGCGAGCACGCTCATAATGCGCGTTGCGTTCTTCACGATGAAAATTCCTCTGTACGTTGTCACGTTACGGTCACGCGATCAGAACCGGTCAAACCGGCCAGGGCCGCAGTAGTAGGATACGATAGCAATCGGCACGATTTCTGTGCAAGGAATTGCTAAGGCTACGCTGTGCAGCACGTTAGAAGCGGAAACCGCCCTGAAGATGAAGGCGACCACTGCCCTGATCTTCGTCTGCATTCAACGGGATACCATAGTCCAGACGTATGGGCCCGATTCGTGGAATATTGAACCCCATTCCGACACCGACGCTGTAGCGCATGTCGCCAAAATCGAAATCGGAAGTGGTTTCCCATACGCCGCCCGCATCAGCGAAGGCGTACGTGCGAATCATCTCATTCAGTTTGTACTTAAGTTCAACGGTCTCAAGGATGCGTAACTCACCGCCGATGGCCTCGTCTTCACCGATGATTGGGAACGTCTTGCGGGTCGGTCCAACATCGCGCGACTCATACCCGCGAATCGTCGAAGCGCCACCAGCAAAGAACCGGTCGGCAAGAGGCACCACTTCGCTGTCCCCAAACGGAACCGAGAAACCTTCGCGCGTGCGCCAGTTGAATACCCATTTGTCTTCGCGAGTGAGAGACTTGAACCAACTGGTATCGTGCTCGAACTTCACGAAGTCGTTGTCGCCGCCAAGTCCCGCGATTTCCAATTCGAAATCGTGTTTCCACCCTCTCGATGGATCGCGCGTTGAATCCAAATTCGTGCGATTGATTCCACCAACCACACTGATCGTCGTGTCACCACCAATGTATTCTGTGAATGGGCTGAACGGCCCGACACTGAGGTCGCTGTAGTTCACTTCGCGGTACTGCAATGCCGCCCGCGCCGTGACGTAGGGCGAGAGCACTTTCCCAAGACGAAGGCGTCCGCCCCGTGTTTCTTCGGTGTAATCGGCTCCGCCGGAATACTTGTAGCGCTGGTCATAGAGATCGAATCCAAAGAGAACCGGATAACCCAAAATTTCAGGGTCGGCGAAACTCAAATAGTATTCAGTACGGACGCTTCCAAGATGCAAGCGCAACTTGAGCTGTTGACCACCACCGGAGAAGGTTGGGAAATTCGTAATATCAAAATTATTCAGTTCAAGTTCTGCGTATCCACCAAACGACTCTTCGGTGCTGTACCCCATTCCGAAATTGAAGAACCCGGTCTTGCCCTCTTCCACATCGACTAGGAGGTTGGCGAGATTATCGTGACCCGGAACGTCTTCCACACTGAAGTTGATGGGCCCAAAGTATTCGGTGCCTTCGAGTCGGCGGCGGCTGGCATCTAAGAGCGCACCATCGAACCGTTCGCCAGGCAAGAGGAATATCTCACGACGAATGACTGAGTCTTTGGTTACGTTATTACCCGTGATCTTTACTTCGTGGACGTATTTCAGTTGGCCTTCGTCAATGTTGTAGACGATGTTGGTGACTTTATTTTCGCGGTCGAGCGTGACTTGAGGGGCGACCCGGATATCGAGATAACCGCTATCGCGATGACCCTTAGCGATGGCGTCCGCATCTTTTTCCACTTGGCCTCGGTCATGAACGTCACCGGCAGTAACCTTTATGGCATTGAGTACTTCGTCGTCGTCATAGACATCGTTCCCCGCGACTTCGAGCGAACCCACTTCGTATTCCGGACCCTCTTCCACACGAATCGTGATATCGACGCCCTTACCGCCGGACGAGAATTCCATATCAGTATCAACGACATCGGCTTCCAAGCGACCATGATTACCGTATTCACGAACAAGATTGTTGAGGTCTTCTTCAAACAGTTGCTCGTCGTACTTGCCGCCAAACATCCACCAACGGCGTTTCGTTTTCATCGCCTTGCGCAATTTGCGATCAGAGATTTCGTTGTTGCCCTCGAACGTGATGTTCTTAATGCGGGCTTTCTTACCCTCTTCTATCTCGTACGTGATGCGAACCCGTGACGGGCCGACTTCCTCTACATTGATGTCGACAACGGTGTTGGGCAAACCTTTCGATTCGTACAAGTTTAGAATGGCTTCGCGTTCGTCGTTGTAACCATCGGCCACAAACGAATCACCGGCACGCCAGGACAAGACAGACCGTAACGCGCGATCACGTACCTTCTTATTACCGATGATTTTAATCTCATCGATTACACGTTTTTCTTCAAAGATATAGGTGATCGCTAGGCCGCCCCCCGCAGGAGAAGCATCAACTTTGATCGACGTAAAAAAGCCGAGCTCGTAAAGGCGGCGGATATCGCGTGCAACGGCACGCGGACTATAGGCATCGCCCGTTTGGACTTCCAACTGAGATCGCACCAACTGTTCGTTGATGCGCTCAAGTCCGACAATGCGGATATCTTCTATGGTGCTCTCGCTGGCATCTTGCGCGCCTGCAATAGTGACTAAGGCTATGGCGCTAACAAGCCCCCCGAGGGTCTGGCTAAATTTCAAGTAGTGACACCTTCCGCGACGGAAAGCACAGGCTCAAAATACAAACCCTTGTTTTCCCCGCTTGATACGCGCACTTCAATATGTGCGCCCGGCTCAAATGCCCCTCGTAACAACAATTCTGACAGCGGATCTTCGACAAATTGTTGGACTGCACGCCGCAGCGGCCGTGCCCCATACTGTTCGTCGCTCCCCTCTTCGATGAGGTATTGCTTCGCCTCGTCGTCGATGGTAAACGTAAAGCCTTTCTCTGTGATGCGTTCTACCACTTCGGCAAGCTGGATGTCAACGATCCGAACCAGATCTTCAGCAATAAGGCGCTGGAATACCACGAGTTCGTCGACGCGATTGAGGAATTCGGGATTGAATACTTTTTTCACTTCATCCATTACACGCGAGTGCATGGCCTTGTATTCGTCGTCTTTGCTTCCCTTGCTGAAACCAACTGAAGCGGACCGACCCATCTTGCGCGCGCCGAGATTGCTCGTCATCACGATGACCGTGTTACGAAAATCAACTTTACGACCAGACGCATCAGTCATCTGCCCTTCTTCAAGAACCTGCAACAGAATATTAAATACATCCGGGTGTGCCTTTTCGATTTCATCGAACAACACAACAGAGTACGGACGGCGGCGAACTTGTTCGGTCAACTGGCCACCTTCGCTGTAGCCCACATAACCGGGAGGCGCACCAGCCAATCGCGATACTGCGAATTTCTCCATGTATTCGGCCATGTCAATCGTGATGAGTGAATCGCTGTTACCGAACAAGAACTCGGCCAGCGTTTTCGCAAGCAGGGTCTTGCCGACACCCGTCGGCCCAAGAAACAGAAACGAGCCTACTGGACGACTGGTATTCCGAAGGCCCGCACGCGAACGTTGTATCGCACGCGAGATCGCATCAATCGCTTCGTCTTGACCGACAACCGTTTTATGCAACTCTTCGCGCATGCGCAACAGTCGTTCGGATTCGCTCTCTTCCAGTTTCGTGAGCGGAACACCCGTCCACTTCGACACGATGTACGCAATCTCTTCTTCATCGACAATCATCTCAGCAGAGTCGCGCTTTATTTCCCATTCCCGCTTCTTCTGTTCCAAGTCCGCAATGAGTTGCCGTTCTTGATCGCGAAGACCAGCGGCCTTCTCGTATTCCTGCCGACGAATTGCGGATTCTTTATTGCCGGTGATTTCGAGGATCTGTTTTTCGATATCTTTGAGCTCGGCAGGCCGCGTGGTAATTTGAAGCCGCGCCCGGCTGCCCGCTTCGTCAATAACATCCACCGCTTTATCCGGCAAGAATCGATCTGAGATGTACTGATTGGATAATGTAGCGGCCGCGATGATGGCCTCATCGGAGAACTTCACGCGGTGATGGGCTTCGTATTTATCACGGAGACCTTTGATGATTTCGACGGTTTCCTCAACGCTCGGTGCCTCTACCATGATCGTTTGAAAACGGCGGGCGAGTGCAGCATCTTTCTCTATGTGTTTACGGTATTCGTCTAACGTCGTCGCACCGATACATTGCAGTTCACCACGTGCGAGCGCGGGTTTAAGCATATTTGCTGCATCCACTGCACCCTCGGCGGCACCGGCACCAACAATGGTGTGGAGCTCGTCGATAAAGAGAATCACATTGTCCGCACGTCGAATTTCTTTCATGACGGATTTAAGACGCTCTTCAAACTGCCCACGGTATTTCGTGCCCGCGACGACGCCAGCCAGGTCCAGCGTAAGAACGCGCTTGTTGAGCAGAAGATCCGGCACATCCCCCTGTTGAATCGCTTGAGCCAACCCTTCGACGATCGCGGTCTTACCAACACCCGCCTCACCGATGAGAACAGGATTGTTTTTAGTCCGACGACTCAATACTTGAATGACGCGTTCGATCTCACCTTCACGACCGATCACCGGGTCGAGCTTGTCTTCGTTCGCCAACACCGTGAGATCACGCCCGAACGTATCGAGCGCGGGTGTTTGTGATTTCTTGCTGGACGTGGCTTGTCCGGACGAACTGGTCTTCCCTTGATCGCCCAACAGGCGAACGACTTCGGCCTGAACCCGATCACCATCGACCTTCATGTCTTGCAAGACTTTGGCCGCGATGCCTTCGCCCTCTTTTACGAGGCCCAACAAAATGTGCTCGGTGCCAATGTAGCTGTCATTGAAGCGACGTGCTTCTTCAACAGCAAGCTCAAGAACTTTTTTCGCGCGCGGGGTGAATGCAATTTCTTCGCCAGAGACTACCGCGTTGCCACGTTGCACTTGTTGTTCAATTTCCATGGCGAGGGATTCAATGTCAACACCAAGATTTTCCAGCGCGCGGGCGGCGATGCCTTCCGGCTCACGACACAGCCCTAACAAAACGTGCTCAGTCCGCACATACTCGCTGCCAAGGCGCATAGCCTCTTCACGCGCGGCACTCACGACATGTTTAGCGCGTTCAGTAAAACGTTCCCACATGATAATGGCCTCTCTTACTACTCGGTTGTAAATCCGATCACGAATCACAAACCCATCGAGACTCCGGGCTGCGCAATCGTGCGGCGATTGAAGCTAGTTGAACTGCGCGCGAAACAAGTCCGCTCGCTCGAAACTCAGAGTTAGTGCATCGCAATCGCGACCAAGTTTCATTTGTATATGCCCGGGTTGCGCCGCCAGCAGCAATTCATTCAACGATTTCAGCGGGACCGCATTCACGAGCGTACGAACAACACCAAGCCGCAAGGAAGATAATACACTGAGCGCCTCCTCAAGGTCGAGCAGACGCGCACCACGAGCCACACCCAGGGCGCGCCCCACACGATCTTCTATACCCCGAAGCCCCTCGTCGAACATGGTCTCCCGGGCCGCGACTTCACGTTGAAGGACCTCAGAGACCAAGTTCCGAGTGTGATAGGCGAGCTCATCTTCTGATCGACCAAGGGTCGAGGCATTCGCTAGGCAAAACAAATCAGCCGGTTCGTTCCCTATTTTGCCGAACACACCACTCAAACTGTGCCCCATTTCACGTGCATATTTCTCGACGTCTAGGACATCGTTCATCGCCGCCAAACCAGGCAAGTGAAGCACGGCCGCAAGATGGAGCCCGGTACCGACGGATTCCAACGATGAAGTTAAATAGCCGAACCGTTCGTGAAACGCAAAATCAAGCACATCGGCTAGCGAATCATCAATCGCGTCCAGACGATCCCACAACGTCTGCATTTGCAATCCCGATCCTAGAGCGACCATCCGGACGTGTTCCGTTTCGTTGACCATGATGCTCGTGCATTGATCGTCATGAATATAAACGCCACGCGGTCCGTCGGCATCAATAAGCGCTCCGGACACGAGACCGCGTTCAGCCAAAAACTTCGCTTCCTGATCGCCCAAGTCCCCAATCGAACAATAGCGCCCGTGTTGCAACAAGCCAGCACTTTCAATCGCCGCCAGCACACGTTCTTCAACCGATCGCTTTTCGTCCTCGCTGCTTCGGCACGGAAAGGGGACGTCTGCCAAATTTCGCGCCAACGTCGCACGCGTATAGACCACGCGATCCGCTTCCGGACCTCGCGCTTCAGTCCAACCAGCAGGTTTTGCTAACAGGGACTCAATCATCGTTGCCACTTCCGGTTATAATTCCGACCGCAACAGGGCCGGACTGCAGTTCCAACGCCTTAATCTCATCGCGCAATGTCGCTGCTTCTTCATATCGTTCGCTTCGCAACGCGCTGCGAAGTAGCGCCCGTTTAGTCTGCAATTCGACCCGCAATTGTTCACGCTGGTCATCCCGGTTCGGTGCCTTACCCCGATGGATCAACGCGGCGTGCCGCTCCCGCACAAGGTTTTCGAGTTCGTCTCCGAAGGTGTCGTAACACATCGCACAACCGACCATGGCTTCCTGCGCAATTTCCTTCGATTCCGATCCACACGATGGACATTCAACATTCGCGGTGAGGGTTTCGGAAGGCCTACGTCGACCTGCATTACGGCGGGGAGCCGGTGCGTCGCCGGATAGCGCAAAGCCAGACGCCTCCTCCTCATGGTGCTCGCTAATACAACCCGAGCACATGTGGAGCTCTTTGACCTGGCCGTCAATGACCTCGGCGTAGCGCACCGTGGCTAGGTTCTTATGACATTTTTGGCAAAGCATAATTGAACCTCACGTAGAGTATACCATTCCCGACCTGGACCGTCTACGTAACTCCAATCCAGGACAGGGCTTATTGACCAAACGGTTCGCTCGGACAACTCAGCGCGCCGGACACCTTGGCTCAGTCAGTATACGCATGTTGGACACGATACGCTCCATGGCCGGTTTCAATGTTAGTCCTCTGCTTTGTCCCGAGATTTATGCGTAGCAAATTGGGCAAATGCACCGGTAAGCGCCAATACTGCCCATGATCCGACGACTACGAGGCGTTCTTCTTCAAATTGAGCGGTATCGCGGAGCTTATCGATGACGTCAGGGCCCATTAGAAAGAACGCTATGCCCGCAACGACGAGCCACGATCCGATCGCAGCAGTAGCAAGAGTGACGATAGGGCGCTCAATAAGAATGGCCAGTAGCCCACCGACGAAAGCGATGCCAAACACGGCCCAAATCACCCAGTATTCATTCCGATCGGCCAGAACATTGGAAGAAATCAGACCAAACGCGAGTAAACCGAGGCCGAAAACGCCGGCCCGATAGAGAAAATACAGGGCGACCGCCCCACAAAACCCTCCGCCCAATCCGACCCCGACAGACGCAGCGGTGTGCCCCGCGCTGAGCCAAGCAGTGAGGACGAATGCAACACCGCCGGCGAGTATGAAGCCGGTAAGTCCTATCACGAATCGAAGCGTTCGGTATCCGAGGAAGCAGTAGAGAGTCCCAACCCCAATGCCGAGCGCGACCAACGCATTAATTGTCGATGGAGGGAGTTCGTTTATGTCGGAGAGTGATTCCACGAATGTAGTTGCAGCGTCGTGACGATCTGATCAGCAGCAGTTTTGTGACCGTGTCGCCGTATGGTACGCTATACGGTCTTGCGAGGCAAAGAGTTAGCTCGGAAACTCGACGTGAGCACAACGTTCAACAGCGTTCGATTTCTAACAGTTGAGGTGATGCACTGCCCCATGCCCACGTATACGTATGCTTGTAAGAAATGCGATCATCAAATGGACGTATTTCATTCCATGAATGATCAACCGAAGGTCAAGTGCGAGGATTGCGGCAGCACGCGCATGAAGAGACTGATCGGCACCGGTGCGGGAATCATCTTCAAAGGATCCGGCTTTTACGAAACGGATTACAAGAATAATTCGGGCAAGAAAGTGGACAAAACCGAGGGCGGTTCGGATAGTAGCGATAAGAAAGAATCGAAGTCTGAGACTAAATCAGAGTCGAAACCTACGGCCAAGTCGGATTCCAAGAGTACAAGTTCATCGAGTACGGCCTCGAAATCGGATTGACCAATACTGCGCATACAGCCCCCAGTAGGAAAGGCCGCGCCGTCGCAGGCCCACAGCGTAATATCCATAAAATAGGATGGCTCACATGACCACAACCCAAACCGAACCCGCCGCGAGCACCATCGAATCCTTGCAAGCGCTTACGGATGCCCACGTGATCAACACGTATGGCGCGCGCCGCTTGGCTTTCGATCGCGGTGACGGATGCCGGTTATGGGATTCCGAAGGCAATGAGTACCTCGATTGCTTCGCAGGAATCGCGGTCACGAATCTAGGCCACAACTATCCCGCCGTCACAAAAGCGATTACCGAACAAGCAGCGAAACTGTTGCACTGTTCAAATCTCTATTACATCGAATCGCAATCGCGGGTCGCTGAATTGCTGTGCAACCATTCGTTCGCGGACAAGTGGTTCTTCGCGAATTGTGGCGGCACGGCAAACGAGGCTGCCATAAAACTTTCGCGACGATACTGGTCAAAGAAGGGCACGCCGAAACCGGGCATTCTTGTCGCCGAGCAATCGTTTCACGGGCGCACGCTTGCAACAATTACAGCGACCGGCCAGCCAAAGTATCAAGAAGGGTTCGAGCCGCTGGTCGAGGGCTTTTCCCACGTACCGTACAACGATGTCACCGCGCTTGAGCAGGCGATAACTCCGAGCACCGGCGCCATCATGTTGGAGCCGATTCAAGGCGAAGGCGGTGTACGTGTACCGGCGGATGAGTACCTCGCCCAAGTACGAGTGCTTTGTGATAAACATAATCTCCTGCTCATCCTTGATGAAGTACAGACGGGGATTGGCCGTACCGGTAAGTTGTTCGCCTATGAGCACAGCGGCATCTCACCGGACATCATTACCCTCGCAAAAGCATTGGGCAATGGCGTACCGATCGGCGCTATGGGCTGCACGGATGAAGTCGCCACTGGCTTCGACATCGGATCGCATGCGACGACGTTCGGCGGAAACCCGCTTTGTACGGCGGCCGCGCTCGCAACCCTCACAGCCATCACTGCTCCGGGCTTCATGGATCGGGTGGCTGACGCCAGCACACGGTTTATGACCGGCCTCGAACAACTCGCAAAGAAACATTCCACCATCGTCGATGTCCGGGGCAAAGGCCTGATGATTGGTATTGAATTTCGTGATTCGGTTGCCCAAATCCTGCACGGCATGACCGAACGCAAAGTCATCTGTGGTCCGGCAGGTCCGAACGTAGTCCGATTCGTACCGCCGCTCATCATTAGCGATGAAGAAATTGACCGGGCGATCAGCACGCTCGACGATGTGCTCTCCAACCTAGGCTAAGGGCTCCGTCGAATGTTTACTGACTTCATTTCACTAGCCGATCTATCGCGATCCGAGATCGAAGATCTCATGGATGTGGCGGACGACCTCAAACAAAAACAGCACAGCGGCGAGGTGTATCAACCCTTGCGCGGCCAAACGTTGGCGATGATCTTTGAAAAGCCCAGCCTACGTACGCGCGTGTCGTTCGAAGTCGGCATCTTCCAACTCGGCGGACTAGGCGTCGTCCTGGAGTCAGGACAAATCCGACTGGGCCAACGGGAATCCGTGCCAGACGCCGCGCGCAATTTAGAGCGCTGGGTGGACGGCATTATGGCACGCACGTTTTCCCATGAGTCCGTAGTCGAATTGGCAGAGCATGCGACAGTCCCCGTCATCAATGCACTAACGGACAAACTGCACCCGTGCCAAGTGTTGGCGGATGCACAAACGCTCCGCGAACACAAAGGCGACGACTTCAGCAAGCTAAAACTCGCCTTCGTGGGTGATGGCAATAACATGTACGCATCGTGGCTCAATTTCGCGTCACGCATTCCAATGAACATTACATTGCTATGCCCGCCGGGTTATGAAGGCAATCAGGAAATCTATGCCGCGGCGAAAAAAGATGCGCAGGGCGATTTCACCGTCACGAATGACATCGCCAAAGGGATGGCGGATGCAGATGTCGTGTACACCGACGTCTGGACAAGCATGGGCCAGGAAGACGAATCAGCAGATCGCTTAGCGGCATTTGGGCCGTATCAAGTCAACGCAGATCTCATGGCAAAAGCGAAGCCGGATGCAATATTCATGCACTGCCTTCCGGCAAAACGCGGACAGGAAGTCACGGATGAAGTGATTGATAGTCCGCAGTCCGTCGTGTTCGATGAAGCGGAAAACCGGTTGCACGCACAAAAAGCGATCATGCTGCGCCTCATGAAACGTGGCGATGACGGCCTATGCCCGAAAAAACGCAAACACAACGCGAACATCACAACAACTTAAGAACCGCTTACTTTCTTTTTGAAAAAAGAGAGTAAGCAAAGAAAAACCAATGGCGTGCTGCGCACGCGGTTTCACGCTATGATCGTCATTGCGAGGAGTCTAGCCATTCGCGAAGCGAATGCGGTGACGACGTGGCAATCTCGTTCTATACAGTCAGTAACGCACAAACGAATTCATCTTAATCGCTCTAATTCAAGGAAGTTTTCATGGCAAATGACATATCGAAAATCGTATTGGCCTACTCAGGCGGGCTGGACACATCGGTAATCCTGAAGTGGTTGCAGGAGACCTACAAGGCAGACGTCGTCGCGTTCATCGCCGATCTCGGCCAGGGCGAGGAGACTGCCCCAGCAGTAGAGAACGCGAAGAAGACCGGCGCTTCAGCAGTGTATTGCGAAGACTTGCGCGAGGAGTTTGTCCGCGACTTCGTGTTCCCCGCCATGCGCGCGAACGCCATTTACGAAGGCACATATCTACTCGGCACCAGCGTTGCCCGCCCGCTCATCTCGAAAGCGCAGATCGACGTGTTGCGTAAGGAAGGCGCAGACGCCGTGTCGCACGGCGCGACCGGCAAGGGCAACGATCAAGTTCGATTCGAGCTCACCTACTACGCATTGGAACCGAACGTCACCGTAATCGCCCCATGGCGCGATTGGGATTTGAACAGCCGCACTTCGCTTATCGCGTATGCCGAGAAACACGGCATCTCGACCGGCGGCGTCACCATCGAAAAACCGTACTCGTGCGACCGAAACTTATTACACCTCTCCTTTGAAGGCGGTGTCCTCGAAGACCCGTGGAATGAACCGCCGAACGACATGTTCGTAATGACAGTCGACCCGCGCAAAGCACCGGACGAACCGACCTACGTCGAGATCGATTTCGAACAAGGCACACCCGTCGCTGTCGATGGTGACCGCCTCTCCCCCGCTTCGCTGCTGGAAAAACTGAACGAGCTTGGCGGCGCAAACGGAGTGGGCCGCGTAGACCTCGTCGAGAACCGGTTCGTCGGCATGAAATCCCGCGGCGTATACGAAACGCCCGGCGGCACAATCCTCTACGCCGCGCACCGAGGCGTCGAGTCCATCACCATGGACCGCGAAGTAATGCTGCTCCGCGATCAGATGTCACCAAAAATCGCACAACTCATCTACAACGGGTTCTGGTATTCACCCGAAATGGACGCGATGATGGATTTTGTTAAGCGGTCTCAAGAACATGTAAACGGTACTGCTCGAATTCGTCTCTACAAAGGCAACTGCGACCTCGTCGGCCGTCGCTCCCCCAACTCGCTCTACGACGAAAAAATCACCACCTTCGAAGAAGACGAAGGCGCCTACGCACAATCAGACGCTGGCGCATTCATCAAGTTGAACGCACTACGCCTACGCGTACGAAAACAGATGGGGCTCGACTAGCGGAGAACTGCCTCCCGTTGAAAACGGGAGCTACGTAGCGCCTGTTTCCAACAGGCGTTGGGCCATGCGCCGATACTCGTGAAGTCAAAGACGGCGTGACATTGAAGAACCGGCCAAGGTCGACTACGCTTATATTTGATTCTTTCAGAACCTACGAAGACAGGGACATTCCTATGAAGATCATCGTAATCGCCTTACTGTGTGTTGTTGACACACCCGCCCTCGCCGAGGACTACAACGTCGAGACCTACCGCGTGTTCGGCAAAGAACACCCCGGCATCTACAAACACCCCGCGTCCATCACCCAGTTGGACAACGGCGATCTCTACATCTCGTACTACGGCGGCTCAGGCGAATACAGCGACGACACTGCGGTGTACGGTTCACGACTGAAAGTCGGCAAGACCGAATGGACCTGGCCGGAAGTCATCGCGGACACGCCGGATCGAGGCGAAGGCAATCCCGTTGTGTGGCAGGCGCCGGATGGGCGCGTGTGGTTATTCTACGTCAATCGCTACGGCGAGACGTGGTCGAACGCACGAGTCAAAGTGAAAATTTCGGATGACGGCGCGAAGACTTGGTCGGATTCGTTCATGTTAAATTTCGAAGAGGGGTCGATGGTCCGTGGACAACCGATCGTGCTGAACAATGGCGATTATCTCGTCCCGTTGTATTACGAGACCGGCGATGACCGTGAACAGACAGTCGCTACGACGGTGTCGTATTTCATGCGATACAACCCCAAGACAAAAGTGTGGACAGAGTCCGAGCGAATTCAATCCGAGATGGGCAACCTGCAAGCACAAGTCGTGCAACTTACGGACGACTACTTAGTGACATACATCAGACGCGGCGGCGACTTCATGCCGACCGATGACGGTTACACCCTGCGATCAGAATCACGCGACGGGGGCCACACTTGGAGCGAAGCGGTTCGGTCACAATTCAAGAATCCCAATTCCGCAGTCGATTTCATCAAGCTAAAAAACGGCCACCTGCTGCTCGTATACAACGACAACATGGACGATCGCACGCCGCTCACCATCGCGATTTCAGAAGACGGGGACAAGACGTGGCCCCATAGTCGCAACATCGGCGGCGGCGACAACACGTTCGCCTATCCTTACGCAATCCAAACGACGGATGAAAAGATTCACATCATTTATACTACGAACAACCGCACGTCGATCATGCACGCGGTGTTCGATGAGATCGCGATTACGGGCAAGGTGCCGGAGCCAGCTGAGTAAGCATCGCAGAATATGATCGACCACTGGGTTCGTAGTACCGCCTCTAGGCGGAATCAAACGTTTCCAACGCCGCCTAAATGCGGTACTACGAACCGATACGACGATTACGCCGAGTACAACACCGGATTCAACTCACTCGCTGCAGCTTCACCCGGAACCCCACCGGGTATCCACGTCTCAAGATCGTCCCGGCGATACGCGCTGTCCGGCATGAGAATCCGCGTACCGTCCGGATAATAAATCACCGTCATCACTTCGCGAGGGCGGTCGCTATCGTTTCCAGGCGCGCCGTGCAATACGAGACCGGCATGAAACGTCGCATCGCCCGCCTTCATGGCGCCGTGGTTGACGATGGCGCACTCTTTTTCTGCGAGCAACGCCTCCCATTTTTCATCGGCTTTATCCTGGATGTGTGATTCGCCGAGGTAGCCGTATTCTTGTGATCCGGATCCAAAGTACATCGTGCCCATCGATTCCGAAATGTCGACGAGCGGCATCCACATCGTCACGGTCGTGTCTGTGTCAAGCGGCCAGTACGTCTGGTCTTGGTGCCAAGGTGTGTGTGCACCGCCCGGCTCTTTATAGAGTGCTTGATCGTGATACAGCCGAACCGCTGTGCACCCCATCAATTGCGCGGCGACATGCGCAAACCGTCTAGCGAATACGAATCGCTTAAACCTTTCGTCCTCACGCCAAAGGTTCATAATTTGCACGAACGCCTTGCCGTATTCGTCCCGCTCATCGAATGGTTTCAAATCCCGTGACCGCGCGGCAACCGCTTCTCGAAAGAGCGGTGTGTATTCGCCAATCACGTCGGCGGGACAAACTTCGCGTAGAAGAATGTGACCATTCGATTGATATTCATCGATTTGCTGGGGCGTTAATGCAAATTCACCGTCCAACGCGGACGATGTTTGGGTTGTACCTTCCATCGTATCGGCCTCCCATCACGTTCACGGCGCATCATCTGCCGAAGGGATAGCATGCAGCGATCACCCCAGCGACTGCAACCCATGGTACGCCACGTGGCTCCCAATTTGTTAGAGTAACCACAAGGAGCGCTCGCTCACGTTAGTAAGACTATCCGGGCTTCGCAATTCACGTCGGAATCAAAGTCGACTGGGTCACTGCCCTAGCACCTTGAACACAGGAAGGAAGAGACGATCATGAAAGCGATTTTGGTCAACAAAGACGCGGACAAATACGGCGCGGAACTCGCCGAAGTGAACGAGGCTGATTTGCCGGAAGGCGACGTCACGGTCCAAGTCGACTATTCGACCATGAACTATAAAGACAGTCTCGCAATCACCGGCGCATCTCCAGTCGTCCGCAAATTCCCGATGGTTCCAGGCATCGATCTCGCCGGTACGGTAGAGGAAAGTTCTCATGCAGACTTCAGCGCAGGCGACCGGGTTGTCTTGAATGGCTGGGGCGTGGGCGAAGGACACTGGGGCGGTTACGCACAAAAAGCACGGCTAAAAGGCGATTGGCTCATCCCGTTACCGGGTGCATTTTCCACGAAACAAGCGATGGCAATTGGTACCGCAGGATACACTGCAATGTTGTGTGTGCTCGGTTTGGAACAGCACGGCGTCACACCTGATCAGGGCGACATCATTGTCACCGGAGCAGCGGGCGGCGTAGGTAGCGTCGCGATTTCGCTACTCGCAAAGTTGGGCTACACCGTCATCGCATCTACCGGACGCGCGAGCGAAGCCGACTACCTGAAAGGGCTAGGCGCATCGGATATCATCGACCGCAGCGAACTCTCCGAGAAGGGTCGTCCGATGGGTAAAGAACGTTGGGCAGGTGCCGTCGACGCCGTGGGCAGCCACACCCTCGCGAACATTTGCGCCACCACGAAATACGGCGGCACCGTCACCGCATGCGGCTTAGCCCAAGGGTTCGATTTTCCGTCAACCGTGATGCCGTTCATCCTCCGCGGCGTAACATTAGCCGGCATCGACAGCGTCATGTGCCCCAAGCCACGCCGTATCGAAGCGTGGAACCGACTCGCGAGCGACCTAAACCTAGACCACATTGAAGCCATGATGAGCGAGATACCACTAGCAGAGGTAATCGAAACCGCACCGAAGCAACTCGCAGGACAAACCCGCGGACGCATCGTCGTCGACGTGAACGCATAGTACGACTCCGGCGCCGAGGAACAATGCGTGTAAATGCTGCATCTAACGTAAGCGAACACAAATATTGCTCGAAATCAAATACTCGCCTACCTAGATCAGGTAATTGATCGGTGGTTCGCGTGGCGTACCTGGCGCCTCGACGGTTTACGTCTCTTTGCGTCTTTGCGTGAGACTATTTCTGATCAACAGGACTGCAACGCATCGAGACGATTGGATTCATATTCGCTAAAAGGGACGACGCTGAAGATTTACCTCCAGACGTTTAACTATTCCTCACGCAAAGGCGCTAAGACGCGAAGAGATAAGTCCGCAAATGACGCAGACAGAGAATAGCCGTTGACACTGGTAGGGCGAGTGTATCTAAGTCTTACTCACCGACATCGCAAACGTGAACCCGTTGCACGGATGACCCAATGAAGAATATCCAACCGTCATTGCCATTGCGAAGGAGCCTAGCTAGCTGCGAAGTGGATGCGGTGCGACTGTGGCAATCTCTTCATGCGATATCACGCGAGTACGAAATAAATAAACTTGCACTTCTATTTGCGATCATCTTCGTCACTGGTTGTGCGTCTTCGCCCGTGGCCAATGATCGTTTGGCCCACTTCGACGGCACGACGGGCTACCGCATCGACAACATTCCACCCGCGAATGACAATTCAAACGGTCTATTCGTCGTCCTCACGTTTTCCGGTGGCGGTACACGGGCGGCCGCATTCTCGTATGGCGCGCTCGAAACGTTGCGCGACACAGAAATCGTCTGGAAAGGCGAACGCCGGAAGCTACTGGACGAAGTCGATGTAATATCGGCCGTATCCGGTGGCAGCGTTACCGCCGCATACTACGGGCTGTACGGCGATCACATCTTCGAAGACTTCAAAGATAGAGTCCTATACGCGAACTTTCAAAAGAGCTTTCTCAGCCAAATGTTTTCATGGTCGACGTATTTTCGATTATCGACGCCGTCCTATACGCGCATGAATGTTATCGCCGAAACCATGTCCGAAGATGTTTTCGACCGACAGACATTCGGCGATTTGCTCAGACGAGAACAACGACCGTTCATCATTATCAACGCCACCGACATCGCACTCGGAAGCCGTTTTGGATTCACGCAAAACGACTTCGATCACCTCTATTCAGATCTCTCCACATTTGAAGTGGGCCACGCCGTCGCAGCATCCGCAGCAGTACCCGGCGTCGTCACACCGATGATCTTGCAAAACTTTGAACGGGGCGCCGACTACGTCATGCCGCCGTGGGCCGCCCAAGCCATTGAACGTCGAGACGTTTCTAGCGTCTCCTACAAACAAGCGCGAACCCTCGAACGATACGGAGAAGCGGAACGCCGTTACGTCCACCTCTCCGATGGCGGCCTCTCCGACAATTTAGGACTCCTCCCGATCATTCAAGGGTTGTTACAAGCCGAGGAACCGCTCGAATCCCCCATGCGGGACACCATCGACCAAACCGAACGCGTCATCATCATTACCGTCAACGCCAAAGGCGACGCAGCCAGACCTTGGCAATACAAAGAAAGACCACCCAGCCTCCTCAACACCATCTTCGCAGCCAGCACGGCCCCCCTCGGCAATCACACCGACACCGAAATCATGTACATGCAACTCCTCGTCAACAGCCTAAAACGCGACGCACAAGACGGCGATTTCAACGGCCCCATCGATTTCGAATTCATCGAAATCAGCTTCGACCACATCGAAGACGCCACCCAACGCGACCGCCTAAAATCCCTCCCTACCAGCCTTAAATTGCCAGACGAAGACGTCGACCTCCTACGCCAATCCGCCCGAGAAATCCTCAACGAACACCCTGTGTTTCAACGCTTGTTAAAGACGTTACGTTGAGCATGGTACAGATGAACACAGATAAACACAGATGGGAAAGGGACACGCTCCCAGTCATCCCGAGCGCAGCCGAGGGATCTTACCGGACTCCAAATGCAATTCCGCGTACCGCCGTAGATCCCTCGACTACGCTCGGGATGACATTTGGACTTGATCGTGCCTTAGTAATTCAAACATCGCCCTAGTACCTCATTCATTTGATTTTAGGAGTTGTTTGTCTAGTCGTTCATACATCACATACACGCCGAAAAGACACGTAGTCTGTACCTGTAGCGCTGGCTTCCAGCCGGCATTTTGGGACGACACGCATACAATGCCGGCTGG